>Ga0078972_1000626_pt1 | contig 145102 bp, 143 predicted proteins | sample YelNatPaOPGAMG01_FD_67568 | JGI IMG/M metagenome (GOLD analysis project Ga0078972, IMG submission 67568) | Hot spring thermophilic microbial communities from Obsidian Pool, Yellowstone National Park, USA - OP-RAMG-01 (SPADES assembly) (version 2) | ecosystem: Environmental > Aquatic > Thermal... | reverse complement strand
AATTCCGACTATGTCGGGCTTGTATTGGCGGATTCTTTCTTCAATAGCATCATAAGAAAGGTTTTCAAGATTAGCATCAAGTACTGCTACTTCATGATCGGTATGAGCTGTTAGATAACCTGCAATATATAATAACCCCAAAGGTGGCAAACGAGTTGTAGAATCTGCATGACGCATATAACTCGGTAGATCTACAAACATCATTTGCCGATCTGTTGGATTTATTAACAATACCCTCATAATCAATGATATTTAATGAATTGAATTAATTTAATTCATTTGATCAGAATAAAGCAGCAATGAATCTTTTAATCCTTCTTCCAGGCAACGCATATACTCAGTATACTTTTCCTCATCCTCCTTTATAATTAGTTCCGCCAGCATCTCTACACGTTTTTTCACCGGCCAAAGCCAGATCTGCTTCAGTTGGTCTGCTAGATGAACTCGATCACGAGGGGGGAACTTTCGCCAAGATGTTTCGCATAAAATGGACCTTGCATCTCTGCCAGCGTCTGCCCAACCACTCCGTTTTCACCGCCGCCTGCATTCCCGGGTATGCATCGGAAATCAACATCCGTACCCGCCTCTTTTCCACGTCTCTTAAGTTTCTTCTTAAACTTCCGCCAGGAGTCCTCACGCTCCTCACTCATCGGCTCCACCACGAAGATCTCCCTCTGCTTCTTTAACTCTACTTTGTGCGCTAGCATGATGGCAGAGAACACCTCCTTGTTGTTCTGCCGAACCTTCTCATAAAGGGCATCCACCCAGATCAACGGATATTTCGCCTGTAGCCACCTCGTCTAAAACTCCTCCACCCGCTCATCTAACCCCTTGGTTATCTCCGATACCTGCATGGATGACAATTTCTCCTTCAATGTTTTCATTCCTTTGTAGTTGTCTTGAATTTCTGTCTTTCTTGAAAGTACCTTTTCAATAATATGATAATGGCGAGACATATAGTCGGATAAAACGTGAGAGCATTTCGAAAGAAGATAACGCCCCATTTAAAAAAAACAAAGAAAGCTGTGAATATATATAGGAAAATATATGAAAGCATAAACAAAATAAGGGGAAATAAAAGATGCTTTGATTCTTTTGTCAGCTTTCCGTGCGCGATTAATAAAATAGGGGAAAAAAACAAAATGACATTAAAATTATTCAATGTAAAAAACCAATACATATATCCCAGTAATATTTCAGGATGAAAAGTCAGGTACGTGTTGATCCGATTTGGATCATCGCCAAAAAATGGCATCATGGTTTTATAACCCCATTCATGCAGCGCAAAAAATCCAAGTCCGTAATAATAAACAAAAATATGCCAAGGCATAATGCCCAGAAACGGAATAAGCAAAGAAAAAACAGAAGTATTTCTTAACGGCATGTTTTTTTCGTGTTTTAGCATCGCGAGCGCTGATAAAATTAAAGGCAATACAAAGAGAATCGCCTGTATTTTCACAAAGAGAGATTCCGCTGAAAGAAGACCTGTCAGAAACCAATAGGACGAATTGCCTCTCATTGCTTTTAAGAAAGAAATGGAAGCGAGAAGAAGAGTGGTCCCCAACATGACGTCCGTGTTGAGTTCGATGGAATGATAAGACAAAAGAGGGGAACTTAAAAAAATTACAAGCAAGGCTAAAGAGATGAAGCAATTTATTTCTCGTTTGCAGAAGTAGTAAAGGCAAATCGTTGCACTTAACGTGTAAACCGGACTGCAAAATTTAACGAATACATCATCAAACTTATTATTCCAAAGGCTGATCCATAATTGAAGTAGTGGGTTATGCAGCGGATAATATATAATTCTGTGCACAGCACTTTTGCCGAAGAAGTCCTGAGCGGGAACATCTAATAACAAGCTTTGGGAGTAGAAAAACATTTTTGCGGCTGTTGTCCATTCTGCCCACGCATCCCAGGAGAAAACTGGCCTTAAGGAAGTAAGAAAGAATATCGATCCTATTTTTGCGATTACCCATAGCAGAAGAATGGCTAACAAAATTTTTTTGGCCCAATGATTACGGGCGGACATCAATTCGCTTAGCAAGCCCGAATCTGGCTTGGAAATGAGCGGCCATATAGGAATATTTTTCCAAAACATGAATATTCCCAAAAAGACAATCTCAATGATCACTGGCATTGCGGTATTCCTTAAGGTAAGCGGAATACGCATTACCCCCAATAGGAAGATTTGCAATGTGAGAATTCCTGCTCCAACGGGAAAAGACATTCCCAATCGCTCACCGAAGGGCGTTTCATTTTCATTTCTAAAGAGAACGGACAATATTAAGAATCCGAGAATTGCAGGCAGAATTATGCTAATAGCGGTCAGCATCATTGCTCTCTTTTAAGGATGTAAGCGTTGTGTGCAAATATCAAAATGGGTTTCACGTTGGATATCGTGATGGGTCCGCGACTAAAGGTGTGTTTGGGGGGATCGTATTTTGCCTCTTCATCCAAGATCACAATAATATAAGGCGCCATGTCGCGCTTTATTGCAGGAAGCAGATAATATTGGATTCGGAAATATGCATATTCGTTGGATGTGAAAAGTTCATAATCCGATGAGATAATTTTTTTTGCTTGAAGAGCAAACCTATAAAGGTCTCCATCTAAATTTTCGAGTTTCTGTTCGGTTGAGAGCCCCCAAAAATTTTTGATGTCATTGGCAAGCCAAGTTCCCCAACCAATATCTGCATGCGCCGCGTAAATAATGCCGGACGTGAAAAAAGCGACAACCACTGCTTTTTGAAATGCTTTGCCAAGGCTGTATTTTTTCAAGACAAGATAGAGCGTTCCAAGAAATAAAATCGCTGCAATGATGCAATAGATAATTATTCTAAATTCAGGAGACAAGAAAACATCATTGATGGTCGTTCCACGGATAGGTGGGTACATAAAAATATGTTTAAGGTCCCATGTCATATGTTTTTAATGATATCTTTCGCGAAAGACAACGCGAATAAAATTTTCATCGGGCGCCAATCAAAAAGACTGTAAAAACACAGGCGGTTTCTTGTAATGAACCTGTCGATTTTTAAGAAAGGAGAAATACCGCCTTTTAAAAAGAATAGCATTAATATACGAAATACGTCAAGCGCAACCAAAGGCGGGGTCAAACACATAAATCTTGACGTTACAGAAAATTATGTATTTACTGTTTTAAAACAAACCTTCATAAGCAAATAATTATTATGAATTTCTTGTTTGATTTAGCGGGTGCATATGATTTTCTTTGTATGGTTTGGTCTTTTTTCCCTTATTACCTGCCGGGAACCCAGATATTCTTCAAACCATTTCACTATCTTTTTAACATTACCAATCGGTGCAATCTGAAATGTGATTATTGTTGTCAGAAAACGCGCCTGGCCGAAAATCGTCCAGACCTCTCTCTGGAAGAAATATTAGGCATTGTCCGGAAATTGCCTCGATATGCTGTTATTGCGCTGTCAGGGGGCGAGCCTCTTTGTCGTGAAGATTTTCTGGAAATCATCAAAGGAATCTCTGAACAAAAAAAGAAAGCAGCCCTTTTGACAAACGGTCTGCTTTTGAGTGACGCTGTTATTTGCGGCATTATTCGGTACAAATTGCTTAACATAGGCATTGCTATTGACGGCGATCAAAAATACTATGAAAAAATAAAAGGCAAGGGCAATTATTCCATTTTAATGGATAATTTAGACCGTTTGGTTTATCATAAAAGAAGAGAGAGAAGCTTTTTCCCGGCATGGGATTGGAAAGTTACGGTTTTCCCTGAAAATGCCGACCAGCTTCCGATGCTTTATAAGCAAGCGATTCAATATGGCGCCGACACATTTACAGTTTCTTTGCCGAAGAAAAATGATTTTCAATTCAGCGATTGTCTGCATGGACTGGAAATCCTTTGCTTTAACCCTGAATCGATCTCGGATCTCCGCTTTCACGATAATATTCGTGAGCTATATGACGAATTGCTGGCTATGAGCAGAAGCGCCAAAACAAAACTCAGAACGTATCCTCGCCTGAAACAGTCCGGCGATCTTTGCAACTACTTCAGCACGGCAGAAATACAGCGAAGATATTCGGCTTGCCGCGAACCATGGTCGGGAGCAGTCATCAGTGCGGCCGGAGAGATTTACCCCTGCTTATCCGTAAAGATTGGTGATTTGAAAAAACAGTCCTTGTTTGAAGTCCTGAGGTCACCAGAAAACATTCAATTCAGGGCACGGTTAAAAAAAAATGGTCTGTTTCCCATATGCGACGGTTGTTGTTATGCGAAGTTAAAACCATTTTTTAATAAAGGAAACCATACCCGTGCATAAAATACTTTTTATCCATCCTCGAGTAGGATACATGAGCGACCAACGCAACAAACCGGCGTCGCCGCTCGGAATCCTTGCCGCGGTCTCGTTTTTGAAAAAGAATTATGAAATATTAATTTTGGATCAAAGGCTTTTTAAGTCTGACAAAAAATTTTATATACAACTTCATAAATTACTGCAGCTAAAACCTCTCTTCGTCGGTCTATCCGTCTACACCGGAGGCATGATCGCCTTTGCGTTAGCAATCAGCAAGTATATCAAAGAGAACTCAACAAGTCCCGTTGTCTGGGGAGGCGTGCATCCGTCCCTCCTGCCGCGGCAAACATTAGAAAACCCTTACATCGATTATGTTATTCAGGGGGAGGGAGAGCTGACGCTTCCGGAATTTTCAGACAGCCTGGCAAATCATGGTCAAGATATGCCTCCGATCCAGGGCGTTTGGGCGAAAAAAAATGGTCATATCTCGTATGGCGGTGACAGAGAGTTAATCGACATGCAAAGAATACCGCCCGTTCCATACGAGCTGGTGAATTTTGGCGATTATCTTCAGTACTATAATGGCAAAACGTATATTTACTATCAGGCTTCTCGCGGATGTCCACGCCATTGTCTGTATTGTTATAATCATACTTTCAACAGGGGGAAATTTCGCGCACAGCCTGTGGAGAAAATAATCTCAGAATTACAGGATCTGCGTAAGCATCATGTATTTGATGGAATATTTTTTGTAGATGATAATATTTTTGCGCTTGGCAAAGAATATGTTTTGAATCTTGGACGGGGAATGAAAACGATTGGACTATCGTGGGCCGTTCAGGGAAGCGACATTGTTGCGCTTAAAGAATATACTGAAGATGATTTCATGTTTCTTGAATCTTGCGGCCTGACAAGATTAACAGTAGGGGTCGAATCTGCATCAAAAAAAATCCGCTCCATGATCGGCAAGAGAGGGACACCTCAGGATATCGAGCAAGTCATGGCCAAGTTACGACAAACGAATATTTTAATTTGGTGTAGTTACGTTATTGGTTTTCCCGGAGAAACGATCGATGACCTTCGCGAATCGATCGCTCTTCTTTTTAGATTGCAGCGCATAAACAAAAATGTAAGAAACAGCCCCTTTTACATGTATATACCATTCCCCGGAACGCCACTCTACGAAAGGTACAAACATGTTTTCCCGGGACCCCAAACATTGGAAGAATGGGCGAATGTCGGATGGGAAAGAGAACGCACCAACAGCTTTGTTGATTATCTAAAGGACACGCATTTTTTCCAGTCGTTATTTTTGACCAGCCTGCTTGATGATAAAAAAGTTACTGACTTTTCCGACAACAAATTTTTAATTTTTTTGGCGGATTGTTATCGCCCTATCGCCTGTTGGCGATTGAAACATTTATTTTTTAAATTCAACATAGAATTGCTGATATTTAAAACGTTTTTCCCTGATATTTTTTTGTGATCGTACAAAGTGAAAAATTGTTTGCCGGCCGATGATGGATTATCGCGCCCCTGATGAAATAAAGCCGTAAAAGAAACACCGATGAGTTGACAATCTTGACATTAAGTCTGCTTCTGCCAGCAAATTCTTAAAAATCAGGCGGCGTTTTCTGTCCGTCATCAAGAATTCGGGATTCTTAGCGTAAAATATCATTTAAGGTTTTTGAATCGGCCAAAAATCCGCCTCCCATAAGCGCCGGAAAGACGCCACATTGCGTAACAGAATATAGACGGACACGGGGATGTCGGCAAGCACGGGCCTGTCAGATGCTATACGCCAGACGCGTATAGGATTGAAGTAGAAGCCATAATAGGCCCAGCGATAAAGCATGCGGTAACGCCAATCCGAAACCTTGCTGGCATTGAAGGGTGCCCCGTAATATTCATAGTCTATGCTGTTCAATGTTGACGGCAGTTTGCCTGCGCCGTAGAAAAGATCATAATATCCCGTGTTGCGAAAAGGAATCGGCGTGAAAAACAATGCCAGATGGAGGCGGGAAGAATGCGCAAAGCGTATGGTGGAGAGCATTTCATCTTCAGTCTCTGTTGGAAAACCCAGCATAAAAAAGCCGCGCGTAAAAATGCGGCGGTCGGCCAGCATATTGATAACATGGTTTGCCTTTTCGAGACATAGGTTCTTGTGCAAAAGTTTTTGTATTCTTTCAGATGCTGTTTCAATCGCGACGGAAATCTCCCCCGTGCCAACGCGCTTCAAAAGATCTATAGATTCTTCTCTCATGATGTCGGCGCGTAAAGCGTTAGGAAAGCTCAGCGCCGGATGCATGTTTTGTTCCAGCATAAGCTCCAAGATACGATCAAAACGCCGCTGATTTAAATTGGCGATATCATCGAGCACCTCGATGCTTTCAGCCCCCATCTTTATCAGCCGGGCTGTTTCTTCGACCACGCTTTCCGGCGAGCGGCTGCGAAATGACTTACCAAAGAGCTGGTGGCAGTAAATGCACTTATACGGACAACCTCGTGAGGTGAATATGGGAAGATAACGTCTTATCCCTGAGGTGGACATACTTCTGCGGGACCAGAATTTTTTATAGTCGATGAGGTCCCATGCGGGGAGGGGCAGAGAATCCAAATCCTGAATTGGCGCGCGAGGTTTTGCAAAATCTGTTTTGCCGTCTACCCGGAAAGCAAGACCATCCACATTCCGCAACAGCTCAGGTTTTTCCCAACCCTGCCCCTCGGACATGATGAGGCGTACCAGTTCGGCGAAGGTCTCCTCGCCTTCGCCTATCACGACAACGTCTATGTTGGGGTCACTAAGAACAAGTTCCGGATTGGAGGATGGGTGCGGACCTCCCATGATCACGGGCAGGAAAGGAGTTTCCGCTTTTATGGCGGCAGCTGCCTGATGTGCAAGGAAAGCCTCCGCAGTCAAGGCGCTTATTCCCACGACGTCAGGATTGAAATGTCTCAAGGCTGATCTCAGCGCCTTCAACGGATCGGCTTCCAGTCTGGCGTCGAGTACATGGACGTCAGCACCGAGCCACTCACGCAAAGTGGCGGCCAGATAAAGTAGTCCAAGCGGAGGCGTTATGCCGGCTACTTTTGAGATTAGGCTGCAACTCTTGAAAAGAAGTATCTTCGGTCGTTTCATGATATCTCTTTCGGAGGGCGTTCCCTCCGAACATCACAGTAAATGTAATAAAATAATAACTTTCAGTAATAAATATATCAATATAAAAAATTTCTTGATGAAAAAATTCTATAAATGATTTTTTATTATAATAACATCATTTCCATTATCATGAAAATTGGGAAAAAAGTTTATGAAAGCCAACGCCATTCTTTCTTTTTCCATCTTGAGTTCTTTCGCACTTATGTTCGCTTACGTTAGGCGGTAGTGTAAAATCTTTTGTGTAAATTCATAAAGGGCTGAAAAAGGTAGAAAAGAAGGCGCTTTTCCTTTACAAGGGTTTGTCCCCACAAACCTAAGCGAAAGGAGAAAGCGCCATGAAACTGGAAGTAACGGTATCTGAGATTGCGGATATATTCAAGGAGATTCAGGAACGACCGGGACAATTGTTTGAGATGATTCGTCTGGATATCAAAGAAGTTGTCGGGGAATACCTGACGGTGATGATGAACGCGGAGCTGACCCATTATTTGGGAAGAGATCCCTATGTTCGTGCAGGGGGAAATGCAAATCATCGTAATGGTTCCTACGGTCGTGGGTTTGCCCTCAAGGGGGTAGGCGAAGTTCGTGTCGATGTTCCGAGGGATCGTAATGGTGAGTTCAAGACCTCCGTCATTCCCCGGAGCAAGCAATACGAAGAAGAGATTGCCCGGGATTTCAGCATCCTGTTTTTAGCCGGCGTCAGCACCCGGACTCTGTCCATGATTTCCGAAAGATTGATCGGACGCAGGATTTCTCCTACGGAGATCAGCAGCGCGAGTGGCGATCTCAACGATGCGGTTGAGGCGTGGCGGCGGCGGGATTTATCACAGGAGCAGGTGAGGTACCTGTTCATTGACGGCGTCAATTTCCATATGCGGGTCGAAAGGAGCATTGAGATTATTCCGGTTCTGGTGGCGATCGGTGTGACGGAAACGGGGCAGAAACTGGTGCTAAGCCTCCAGGCGGGAGACAAGGAATCGGCAACATCCTGGCGGGAGTTCTTCAAGGATTTGAAATCCCGTGGATTGGACGGCGGGAAAGTCACCTTGGGAATGATGGATGGATTGCCGGGACTGGAGACCGTTTTCAAGGAAGAGTTTCCCAAGGCGAAGGTACAGCGCTGCCAGGTCCATGTGGCCCGAAATGTTCTGGCCAAGGGACCGAAGAAGTTCAAACAGGAGGTGGCGAATGATCTCCGTTCCATCTTCTATGCCCCTTCACAGAAGAAAGCGTGGGAATGTTTTGAGGGTTTCCGGCAGAGATGGCAAAAGAGTGTACCCTCTGCGGTGGAATGTCTGGAGCGAAGCATTGATGCCTGTTTGACCTTTTTCAATTTTCCTCCGGAGGAATGGATCTCGTTACGGACAACCAACATTATCGAACGGCTCAACAAAGAATTTAGACGTCGGACCAAGGTCATGGAAATCGTAGCTGGAGAGACAGCCTGCTATCGTATCCTGGCCTACATATCTTTGAAAATGGAATTGCACTGGAGGTCAAACCCTGTAGGAAAAGTGTGTAAGAACCTGCCTTTCTTCAAAGAATTGGCCTATGAACATTTCACACAATAAAGTTGACAGTACCCAGAATCCAGTGGTTAAGTGATAATGCGCCTTCCTATACAGCAAGGGATACAATAGAATTTGCCCACATGATGGGTCTTGAGGTATGTACGACTCCATACTACAGTCCCGAATCAAATGGTATGGCAGAATCCTTTGTAAAGACCTTTAAAAGGGACTACGTCTATATGCATCATCTCCCTGATGCAAAAACTGTTATGGAACTATTGCCTTTGTGGTTTGAAGATTATAATATAAATCATCCCCATAAGGGGCTTAAGATGAGATCACCAAGGGAATACAAGATGATGCAAAATAAGTTAGAGGGGTGTCCGGTTTGACGGGGGCAACTCCAGGTATTGTTGAGCAAGTCCACTTCTCATTCATGCTTCTTTTGCATTATTGCTGTCATAACCCCCGATTTTCTTTCAAACATAAACATAATATGTCCAATTACCAAGAAACACAATAAACGGAAAAAGTTACTGAACGACCATGTTGCATGATTACGTGGGAAAAAAAATAAATCGGCCAGTGTTTTTAATTTTAATCCACGGAAAAAGAATGAATGAAAACTCCATAATAGAAAGACGGAATCCGGCGTATAATGTATGCTCTTAATTTCAAATCCATTATCGTTGGCCAATCGTGTTAACGATTTTTCATCAAATAACACGAAATGTCTTGGGACATGCAGACCACCCCAGTATTTTTTAAACAATTTAAATGCAAAACAATTAATATTTGGTGTCTCAATTATACAAAATCCGTCGTCAGCTAAAAGAGAACGACATTTTTTTAAGTATTCATTTGGATTATAAAAATGTTCAATTGCATGCGATGAGAAAACGATATCGAATGAATGCGGTTTGAAATCATATGAAAGAAAATCACCCTGCAGGGTGGTAATTTTGCCCCCTTTATAGCTTTTATTCTTTACATTAATATCTATTCCCGTGGCATAACAGTCAAACATATGATTGATATGAATTAAATCTCTTCCATTGCCACATGCAATGTCCAGCCATGTGAAAGGGCGTTTTGATATATAATCTTTTACAAATGCAAACCGCTGCTTTCGAATATTCATTATAATTGAATTTAAAATATTCTTCTTATATAGGAGTGTTTCAATACTCGGGGCCTGAAAACTGTAATAATTCCTGGGATAAATGCTATCGAATGATATTGGGGACGGCCTTTCCGACAAAAAATATACAGAACATATTTTACAGCGGGAAAAGGTAAAAAAGTCATCGGTGATTTCCGGATATTCATGTTCTTGGGAACAAAAAACAAATACTATTTCATCTGAATTGCATACAGGGCACCGGACAATTTTTTCTTTAATAATTTCAGTCATGCTTAGATAATTTCATTTATATGAATAGGGAGATTGTCTGAGTTGAATGTCTTGGATTGAATATCTTCTATAAATTCATGCTCTTCTGCCGCAGGACAGCAATGATGCCAGTGATCGAACCATTTAAACTTGTAACCTCTTCGAACAATTTCTTTCAAGGGTTCTTGATGAAGATTTCCAAAGGAAACATGAATGAACGGACATGGTAAGACTTCGCCGCTTGGTGATACATAAATTGATTGCTTAAATGCAGGGCATCCTTTTTTACCCAACGTATCGTGAATATCTCTTCTGATAAAAGGATGTTTTCGGTTTATTTCATCCAGCAATTTCAACTCTTTGGGAGTACAAAGCAAATCATGTCTGTTCCTCCAATTACCAACAAGTTGGGCTACAAGAAAAAGTACAGCAATTTTATGCGAAACAGCGAAATCAATTAAATCTTTAAATCCTTGCGTATAGACATTGTGTCTTGTGCAAACGGTAAGTATTGAAATGCTCATTCCGCAATCCCGTATGATTTCAATATTATTTTTAATTTGCGAAAGCACTCCATCCTTGTTTCTTATCTGGTCATGGTCTTTTTCTGAAAAACTATCAATGCTCACATGTACAACAGAAACTCCCATTTCTTTTAATTCGTAAATCTTTGCCTTATCTAATAATAAGCCATTCGTAATAATTCCAACAATATTATGCCGGGGATTCACATATTCTATTATTTCTTTTAAATCCTTTCGTAGAAGCACTTCTCCACCTTGAAAATTATAGTATGTAATACCATAATCTCGTAATGCCTGGATAGTTTTTTTTATTTGAATCAGACTTGGTTCGGAAGTGCTTTTATCAAATGAAGTGGCAAAGCAATGTCTGCAATGAAGATTACATTTTTTAGTGATATTAATGTCTGATAGAAAAATGAATGGCTTTTTCAATACATGATGTTGGAAGAATGCAAAAGCAAGCTTTTTTAAAACGACAGGCTTGGCAATTAAACCAAGATTATGTGAAAATCTTGGAAAATATGTGCTAAAAATCTTTATAATAGGCACAGAAATCACCTCTTCTTAACCAAGAATAATAAAATCTATATTGGTCATGGACTACCCCCGTCAATAGTGCCATTATGAATTAGAGTTTTCCAGTAACATATTTTCTTCTTTTTGTGCAAATTCCTTCGGCGTAAGAAAACCCAACGTACGTGTGGCCGGTTTTCATTGTAATCCATCTGCCATGCTTCAATCACGTCTCTTGCATGTTCAATGCTTCTAAACCAGTTGACGTTCAAACATTCGTCCCGAAGCCGTGCGTTGAAACTTTCCATAAAGGCATGGACTGCCCCCCTGCGGTTAGACAGATTGGGTTAGAGCAGTCGGCCAGGGTTTATGGTTTTTAAAAAACAGTTCTTCAAATTCCACCGGTGGTCTGTATCCAAGGGAGGAATGCAGACGTTTGCAATTGTACACTTCCTGGATGAAAAAAGGAAGCCGAATTTGAACATCCTCCAGAGTTCGGTATTCCCAGAGATAAACTTCTTCAGCTTTGAGTGTTTTGAAAAAGCTTTCCGCGGTTGCATTGTCATAGGGATTCCCCTTGCGGGAAAAGCCGTATTGTAAGAAAGTTTCTATATCATCATGCGACGCATACTGGACTCCCCGATCAGCGTGATGAATGACGCCCTTCGGTGGCTGCCGGTTGGCAATAGCCATATTCAAGGCTGCAAGACACAGAGCGGCATCTATGTTGCGAGAAATGGCATAACCGATGGCTCTCCGCGCAAACAGATCCAGAATAACTGCCAGATAGACGAAGCCGTTTCAGATGCCCATATAGGTGATGTCTGCCGCCCAGACCTGATTAGGTGCTGTAACAACAAGGTTCTCTGTGAGATTGGGATCAATCCGCTGGCTGTGATTACTATCCGTCGTTTTAATCCAGCGGCGTTGGGTTTTTCTTAATAGCCCTCGTTGACGCATGATGCGCAACACTTTCTTATGGTTAACCGGAATACCCCGGCGATGAAGTTGGTAAGTTACTCGGCGGTATCCGTAACCGGGAAACTCTTCGATGATGGCTTCGATCCGGGCGATGAGTCCCGAATCATTCACGGAAGGGTTCTTTGATTGATGATAATAGGTGCTGCGGGGCAAGTTCATGAGTTCGCACCCCCTTTCCGTGCTTTTGAGGAGGTGACTGTGGTCAATAATGAATTGTCGCTTTTCTTCGGTAGCGTCCAAAGGCCCCTCTGAACGGCTTTTTTTAAAAACTCGTTCTCCAAGGTCAATTTGCCGACCAGTTGTTCCAGTTGGTGAACACGGTCTTCAAGGGCGGCTTCTTTACTGGGCTCATTGTTAAACCGTCCTTGAGCATACTGGTCTTTCCAGTGATAAAGAAGGCCTGAAGAAATCTCATCACGGCGTGTCAGTTGCGCTGGCGTACTCATTCCGCTCATAAGTTCTTCAATGATCTGGCGCTTGAGTTCAGCAGCAAAACTCCTTCGGTGCTTCATGGCAAGTTCCTTTCTCCCGTTTCATGGGACTGGGGTTCCTGCCAACTACTCTAACATATTTTGTCCAACTTCAGGGGTGCAGTCCAGATTGGCATTCATTATATCGTCACCCATACCTTTTATAATTGCAAGTTATTCTTGACGAAAAGAAAAAATACAGGTCGCCGGCCTTTATCCTGACTATCTTCGCTGTTTTATTTTTCGGCAAAACAGCTGTTTTTGCTTTTGGGCCGGCTCTGGGAATGACTTTTTTTGTGCTACGTTCTTACACATCGGTCTAAACTCACGATAGATGTTCGGAGCCGTACCTTCATTATTATGGAGTTGTTTTTTTGCTTGCTTTGAAATTCATCAGCAAGACATAAAACATCCGCTTGCTCGGTTTTTGTTTCTAAATATTGTTTTTGATCACCCCATTGAAGCTATGCCGTTTTATTGGTTTGCTTTTGATGCCAGCATTGTTGGCGTTGATGCCTTCTTGCATGCGATGATCTACCCTTCGATAACATTGTTGTCGTCGGGCTAGCCGTTGTGTTGTTTTAAGCCCCGGCCTTAATTCTCTATTTCAGGGCACATATACATGAAAAAACTTTTTGCCGTTCTTTCTCATTATGGAAATATTCTTTTTTAGGATTTATGACTGTTGCAAGATTTGGATTAGGTGCCATGGCTTACGGGAGGTCATCTCGCTACACATGTGTCAGCCTTTACAGACTCGTCGCGATGGTTTGGATATTTATATTTGTCTTTAACTGGAGTGTCGGCCGCAACAAAATACTGAAGGGAATTATCTATGCTGGTTTCGTGATGATCTTCGCCGGACTTTTGCTGACAACATTTGTTGCATGGCATAATCAGTCCCAACGAAAAGCCGATTTTGAAAGACTCTACAACACCGCTATACAGGTTGACACGGCCGCCCATGATGAACTTTTAAACTTTGACGTGCCGCCGGAAAAAGTCCGCAATTCCTGCGTCTGTTGCGGGCGCATCAACTAAATCTTTATCATCCCGCGAGGCGCGATCAAAAATGATTGACCGTAAACACCCCATTCCAAATTGACTCAATGAAAAACAATCTGTTGAAATATGTTTTGCCCAGGCGTGGATGTTTAAAAAATATTCTGTGCGAAGATATCGCTGATGAGTTATGTCAATGATGATGCTAAAAAACGCCTCCGTTTTTTGTGGAACATCTACTTGCCCAAGAAACAAGAACAAAGCGGGGTTTTATCGATGTTTTGAATGCTTGCTCTTACGTTTTCTGCGGGGGGAGAGGCGGGCTGCCGGTCGCTTGATGCTTTTGCGGACTTTGCTGTTGTATTTCTTCATGAACTCCCGGGAAGCGAGGTATTTATCCACAAAGGAAACGACGTAAGACTCTTTGTATTTCGGCGGCACCACGGTCAACGGCCACATGTGCTTGATGATAATGTCTCTTTCAATTTCGTTTAAATCAAAATGTTTCTGGGCGTTGTCCAGAGCGATTTTGGGATGTTCGATACCGTGATTCTTGTGTTCGGGCAGATCCGGCTCGCTGTGATTTCTCCAGTCATAAAGGAAAAAGTCGTGCAAAAGAGCGCCCCGTGTCGCGGAACGATAATCCAGATTCAGCAGCTTGCAGGCCCTGTAAGACAAATAAGCGACATCCATGACGTGCTCATAGATCGAGGAATTGTGATGATAATGGTTTTTGAGTTTGACAAACTCCTCGTGCTCGTAAATGTCGGCGATGATCTGATAAAATTCGTCTTCCAGGGGTTTCGGGCTGTCCTTGACGGGAATGATTTTTTCGGGGATCGATTTCAAAAAAGCGCTGATTTTGTTTTTTATTTCGGTGTTGATGTTATCGTCAATGTATCGGCCGAGGTCCGGGAAAGCGTTGCGCAACCGTCTGAAGGGAGCAAAGATTTTTTCGATGTCTAGGCTGTTTAGATTCAGGTAGTCCGCGTAGAGGTCCGATATCTTTCTGCGGAACGACGCCATCGAAATCACGGAAAACACGCCATCCGTGATGCCGTACGCAAGAAAAGCGAGCGAAAAAGTGTGGAGGAAAGAAGCCGGAATCATCTGCACGTACCGTGAAACAGCCGGATGAATCAGGGTGACGAAGATCACCGCCAGAACCGTCCAGAAAAACGAAAAAAGCAGACAAACGCGGCCGTGGAGATTAAATTGATTGTTGGAATAGTCCCACAATTTCAACTGAAATATTTTTTCCAAAATATAACCGGTGAAATACTCCACCATGGTTAAAATGAGACCGAACAAAACGACTTTGACGGGAAACGGCCAGGGAGCGAGCCAATGATCAATCAAAATAACGAAACCCGCTCCGAAGCCGTAAATCGGCACAAAGGGGCCGTAAAGAAAACCGGCGTTGACGAAGCGACGTTGGGAGAAGGATCTGTAAATCACTTCGACCATCCACCCGAAAAAAGAGTAGATGGCAAAAAAAACAAGGATGTTGGATGGCGTGATGGCTTCCATGATGCTGACCGTGATTTCCCCCACGCCGGCGAATCCGGGGAGATTCGCCGGCGAAATTGTTAGTCCGGCGATTTTTTGAATCGGTGCAAATAACTATAATATAAAATCGCCGTTGTCAATGAATCTTGCTCGTCCCGCGCAACCCTGCAGATTCTCCATCTTCTTGATTTCTTTATACAAAAAAAGGAGCGTGATTTGCGGTGAAAAATTCAGGCGTTCGTCTGATGATCGGCGAGACCGCCGGATCTTTCTTGAACTTTTTTTCTAAAAAAAAGCGGACGTCGGCTCTGTGCCATCCCCGTGGATGTCGGAAGTTTTTATACAAAGACAAGTCGCCGGCATAAAATTCGGTGACGGCCAAATCTTGTGTTTCCGCGGCCAGAACCGGCAGATTGAAGATGGCCAAATTGAGAAAGTCAATGACGTCATGATGACGGCGGACAAAATCTAAAGTTCGAACCGCGCCCTCGGGCGTTTCCGGCGGTGTGCCGAAGAGGAAATAGCAGTACGTGGCGATGCCCGCCTTTTTCAGATTCTTCAGGACGGCGCCCGCGGTGTTCAAATTGATGCCTTTCTGGAGATCGTCCAGGACTTGTTGGTCGCCGGATTCGATTCCCAACTGCAGCATTTTGCATCCGCTTTCTTTGAGAGCGACGCAAAAAGATTCATCGGCCAGATGTGACGTTATGCGCGCGAAGCCATACCAATCGGCGCCCGGAGGATTTTCAGCCAACGCGCCGAGCATCGCCGGCGAAATGGCGCTATCCAGAATGTGGATCAGCGCCGGCTTCAGTTTTTGGGTCAACATTCGCAGCTCGCTTGTGACGCGGGACGCTGGCAGCGGCCGATAGTCGTTGCCTTCCGCTTTTTCCGGACAGAAGGCACACTGGCGCCAGTAGCAGCCCCAAGCCGTACTGTAGGGCAAAATTCTTCCCGGCGCCAGATAGTCATCCAGCGGAAAACGACTGTAGTCCGGCGCGGTGTCGCCCGTTTCGCCCGGAGCGCTGATGATGGACAGCAACGGCTGTTCTCCCGGACCTTCCACGAGAAAATCCGCCAATCCCCGGAAGGTTTCTTTGCGGACACCGAGCTTCATCCAAGACGTCGTCAAAGATCCGCCCAAAATGATTTTGGACCGGGGATGAATTTTCTTGACGACACCGATCATCGCGAAAGCGCAAAGCGCCTGGCTGAGGTAATTCAACGAAAAGCCGATGAAATCGGGATGGCTTTCCAGCGCCGCCGTCAGACGATGAATGAAATACGAATAAAAGGGATTGGCTTGAGGATTTTCGGCGGCGGCGATCAAATCGGCGCTATTCACCGGAGATCGATTTTCATCCTGATAATCCGACAGCGATAGGTTGACGCAAACCGATTGTCCGGCGACGGTCAAAAGACGGTTGACATCCATCACCGCGCGCTGATAGCGGCTTTGATTTTTGTAAGTGGCCGTGTCGCGGATGCTCTTTAAATGATCATCCAAATTTTTAGAAGCGCGAGCCGTCCATCGGCTTGCGTCCGGACGATTTGCCGCGGCGTCCCGCAACAAATAAAAAATACCTTCCAGATTGGCGTCAATCACTTCATGGTCAACGTTTTTCCGGCTCAAACAGGCGGATATTTTGGCAAGGCCGGGCGGCAGCTCTGAACACTTTGCAAGTGGCGGGTGGATTAAAACAATCTTTGGCGGCATCAGCTGAAATCCTATCATCCATGATTTTCGATGTTTTCTTAAACCACCATGACCGCTTACGCAAGACGCTTTTTGAGAGCCGTCCTTTGCGCTTGACAGTGACAAGACTTTACGCAATAGTTTCCACGACGGCGATTTTCGACGCCGCCTGGATGAAAAACCAAAAACGGGATGATTTCGGCCTTTTGAAAAGTTATTTCGCTTGGAAAAAATTCAGTGTCATTTGCTTTGCGGCTCTGGTGTTTTGTGCCGCTTTTGTGGCTCTGATCGCTTTTGCGGAGATTCAATATCCCTCCCCGCGCGGCGCGGTCAACGATTTTGCCGGCGTGATCGACCCGGAAAATGCCTCAAAAATGGAGGCGTTAGCGCAGGAAGTGTTGCAGAAAACCAATACGGCGGTCGTCGTGGCCACCGTGCCTTCCATCGGGGAGGGCATGGATTACAACATGTACGCCAACGGCCTTTATCGGGCGTGGGGCATCGGCAAAAAAGGGGAAGACAAAGGCGTTTTAATTTTTCTAACCGTAAAAGAGCGCAAAATCCGCATTGAAACAGGATACGGCGTGGAGGCAATTCTGCCGGACGGACGCGTGGGCGAAATCTTGGATCAATATGTCGTTCCTTTCTTAAAGACAGGGGATTACGGCAAAGGTTTGTACAACGCCATGTACGCGTGTTCGGCTTATATTGCCCAAGACGCCGGCGTTCAAATCACGGGCTCGCCCCAGGTTTACAGAACAGCGACGCAGCCGGGCAAGAGAAGCACCAATCTCGTGGGCTTGCTCTTTTTTCTCATTGCGGCCGCGATCATTCTGGGAACCAAAACCGGCCGCGAGAATTTGCTTCCCCTTTTGATTTTCTTTTTGTTGAGCGGCGGGCGAGGCGGCCGCGGCGGAGGTTTTGGCGGCGGCGGCTTTAGCGGCGGATTCGGCGGATTCGGCGGCGGCATGAGCGGCGGCGGCGGAGCCGGGCGGAGTTTTTAGAACAACAAGGAGTGGTGACTATGTCAAAAATACCGGATAAACCCCAAGATGTCTTTATTCCTCTCATCGAAGATTACCGAAGGATATTCGGAAACGATTTGATTTCGTTGATCATCTATGGAAGCGCCGCCGCCGGTCACTATGTCAAGGGGAAATCGGACATCAATCTTCTGGTCGTCCTGACGCCGCGGGGCGCAAGTCGCTTGGAAGACGCCTTTGAAACCGTCAGACGGTGGAGAAAGAGGCACGTGGCCGTGCCGTGGGTGATGACGAAACATTTCATTGAAAAGTCTCTGGATGCCTATCCTATCGAGTTTTTGAATCTCAAGCACAATCACATTGTGATTTACGGCGAAGATGTCCTCCAATCTCTGGATTTCAAGCCGGAGGATTTGCGTCTGCAGATTGAAAGGGAATTAAAGGGCAAGCTGATTCTTCTGCGTGAAGGATACTTGGACGTCGGAGGAGAAGCCAAACCGTTAAGACGGCTGATTGCCCGCTCCATCACCGCGTTCATGGCTGTTTTTAAAGCGCTGGTTTATCTCAAACAGCAATCGGTTCCGGCGAGCGGACGGGAAACCGTCCAGGAATTGTCCCGGCTTTTTAATTTTGACGCGAATATTTTTCTGCAGTGTATCGACCTGAAGGAAGGAAAAGATACGCTTTCCTCAAAAGACGTCGCGGTGGTTTTCAAAAAATATCTTCAGGAAGTGGAAAATATTTGCGATCTTGTGGATGACGTGTCAAGATAAAATTCAAACAGACAGGAGGTAAAAATGGATTCAAAGAAAAAAACATTACTTATCGTTTCGGCGGTCATCGTGGTTCTGGCCATCGGCGCTTTTTCCTTTTTCGCCGGGAATTACAACCGATTTGTCCGTTTGGATCAGACGGTCAAAAGCGCGTGGGCGCAGGTGGAAAATCAGCTGCAGCGCCGCTTGGATTTGATCCCCAATCTGGTGGAGACCGTCAAGGGTTACGCCAAGCAGGAAAAGGATGTGATGATCGAGGTAACCAACGCGCGCGCGAAGGTCGGGCAAGCGGCAACCGTCCCTGATAAAATCGCGGCCAATAATGAACTCTCCGGTGCTTTGAGCCGATTATTGTTGGTTGTTGAGAAGTATCCCGATTTGAAATCCAATCAGAATTTTCTTCATCTGCAGGATGAACTGGCGGGAACCGAAAACAGAATCGCCGTGGAAAGAATGAGATACAACGAAGCGGTGAAAATTTATAATCAGACGATAAAATCCTTTCCGGCCAATCTGATTGCCGGCATGTTCGGTTTCAAAGAGGCCGCATTCTTCGAAGCGCCCAAAGAAGCGAAGGCGGCGCCCAAAGTGCAGTTCTAAACAAGGGTTGACGGTGCGCGTCCCTGAGCATTCCGGAATGCTCAGGGATAAACGCCGGCTTCTTCCAAAGATTAGGCGGAAGGCTTCAAAATCAGCTTATACTCGCCTTCAGCCGCCGTCTGAATACTTACGGAATATTTTTTCGATTCCGCCAATCGGGTGACGTTTTCCTTGGCGACGTTGGTATCCACCAAAACGACAATTTCATCCGTGGGGTTGCTTTCCATGGTCTGTTTGGTTTTGACGACAGGGATCGGACAACTCAATCCTCTTGCATCTACTTCTTTCATCATATTCCATCCTTTCTTTTAAATGATAAAACGTTTTTCAAAGCTTCGGGAAGGACTTCAACCATCCGGCGAATTTTCGTCGCCGGGGTTACTTTTGCGATTTGACCCGCGAGACGGTTGGCTTTGAGCGCCGCAACCGCCGCGTCGCCATGCGGAAGTCCGGCGTCGATCATCGCGCCGACCATGCCGCTGATGGTGTCTCCCGTGCCGCCGATGGCTTCCAGCGCCGGCAGATCCGGTTCCGAAACGGTAAAAGTGATCTTTCCGTTTTCGACGATGTAATCCGTGGATCCCTTGACGATCAGCATCTTTGACGCGCTTTTTTGCCGGTAGGCCGCGGCGACCAGCTCCGGCACCTGCGCTGTTTCCGCGCCGAACAAATGATGGCTGATGTAGGCGGGATGAACCGCATCCGGATCGGCCAGAAACGCCAGTTCGCAGGCGTCCGGCGTGAAAATGTCAAACGTCGGCGCCAACCCCGCCGCTTTGGCCGCGTACATCGAGGAAGCATCCGCGATCATCACGGGCATTTTTTTGCATCGGGCCGCGGCGCCGCATACTTTTCTCATCAAGCCCATCACCGGAAGAATATAGTGCATCAGCAGGATATCCGGGCTTCTGTCGGCAAGGTGGCCGATGAGATCATCATAAAGCAATCGGCTTCCCCTACCGTGACCGGTGTCGCCGGCCAGAACAACATGAGGATTTTTGCCGCCCGACTGCCGCGCCGTCGCGCAGGCCGCGCTCACCAGTGCGGCGGTCCCCTGCGTGCAGGGGATTTCCAATCCCTGTACGAAAAGCTTTCCTTCGTCAAAGATCGCCTCGCCTGTGAGGAGCGCCGGATTGTCTTGGGGGATGGTTCCGCAAATCAGGAGCATTTCAATCTTTCCTCGTTTTCCAGACATCGAGCGCTTCGGCAAAAGCCCGATCCAGCATCAGCGCGCAAAGCGTATAACCCATTTCTCTCGGCCGCGGCACGTCGGTCAGTTTTTTATCCACCAGAGAGATATGCAAAAAAGGGATGTCCGGACAGCCGCCGCCGGAAATATTCAAAATCACGCCCGTCTTTTTATCGAAAGTCAGCTTCATGTTGCCGGCTTTGACCATGACTGAATCGCCGAAATCCCTGGTCTTGACGACATCCAGCAGTTCCCCCGCGCCTTTGAGCGGCAGGATTTCCGCAAAATTCGCTCCTTTGCTCTGAAGCGCTTTTTCGATGCCCGGCTTCTCGGCGATGTTGATTTCCAAGGCCAAATCGCAGCCTTTGCGAAACTGCGGCGGTGGAGCGACCAGTTTGACGTCGTAGTTTTCGGCTTTAAGAATTTTTTCCGCCGCTATCGCTTCATCAACGGCATGGAAAAGAACGAGTCCGCCGCCATCGGAAGCGCATCTATTTTTTTTGCCAAAGAGAGCCACTGAATTTTCCTATTTCGCTTTTTGCGTCATCGTGAAACCGACAATCATGCAGAAGATCAGGCCGACGATCACGCCCATCGGGCCGAATGCCGCGACGCCCTTAGGCGAACTGGCCATGGCGAAATTGTGCGAAATCCCGGCGCCGACAATCATGCCCAGCACAAACACGCCCGCGTCGGCGTCACCTTCGCCGGAAAGGAAAAGCTGCCTGCCGGGACAACCGCCCGCTAAAGCAAAGGCCAAACCGGCAAGCGACATTCCCAAGAAATTCCACAGATGATTGGTGTGCGCGATCGGCTGACCTTCAAAACCGGCTTTGAATTGTCCCAAAATCAGGTTGGTCGCGAAGGCGAAAACGAGCAAGGCGATGACGCCGCTGATCAGGTGGAAATCTTTGGTGAGCATCACATCCCTGAATGCTCCCATGGTGCAAAAGCGGCTGCGCTGGGCGAGCGCGCCGATGGCCAGTCCGGCAATGATGCTGATGAGGACGGGCGCATGCATTGAGCCGGGGCCTTTGGCGCTGAAAAAGATGGGGCCGCCTTCAGCGAAAGACACTTGAAAGGTCAGCAAAAAGAAAAGGCCCAACATCAGACCTGGCATGATCCAGCCGCTGGCCGTCGCCTGAGGATAGGAACGCCCGAGGCTGAAACCTTTTTTCAGAAATAAAACTCCGATGAAGATACCGGTTGCCAATCCCAAAATGCCTAAAATGGCGTTTCCGTCCCCCCCGGCCAGACGAAGCAGGGCGCGCCACGGGCAACCCAAAAACACCAGCGCGCCGATCATAGCGAACAATCCCAGAAAAAATCGAATAAGCGGAGCCGAACCGCCGCGCGGTTTGAACTCGCCGGCAAAAGCGGACATGATAAACGCCCCCAGGACAAAGCCCATGATTTCCGGGCGCAGATACTGGACGACATCCGCCCGATGCAGACCCAGCGCGCCGGCCATGTCGCGCTCGAAACAGGCCACGCAAATGCCCATATTCGGCGGGTTGCCGAAATACTGCAGCAGAGCGGCGACCATGCCGATGATCGCTCCCACGACAATAATGCCGATACGGCTGGAAAAAATATTTTTCATTTTACCCCCCCCTTTTTAAAATTTTGCCAGTTCATAACAATCGGGCTGTCGAAAAGCAAATTCATAAAAGGAATAACGGATAAGGAATTATTCTATTGGGTAATCGTGCGGCTAAACCAAAATTATAATGATTGGATGGGATGTTAATGCTATACTCACGTGCGTCGAGGAGGCGATTTTGAATGTTGAAATTGAATATTCCGGGTTACAAGACGCTTTCCTTGTCCTTTCTTGTTCTGGATTACAATGGAACGATTGCCTGCGATGGATATCTCATCCCCGGCATTAAGGATCTGCTGACCGAACTCTCACAGCACTTGGCTATTCATATTCTGACGGCGGATACCTTTGGAAGCGCAAAGAAAGAGCTGGGAAACATCCCCTGTGAAATGGTTGTGCTTGCCGAAAAAAATCAAGCCCAGGCAAAGGCGGATTACGTTCGGAAATTGGGCCCCAAGAAAGCCGTCTGCATCGGAAACGGCAGAAATGACGTCCTGATGCTCAAGGAAGCGGCATTGGGAATCTCCGTCATTCAGGCGGAGGGCTGCGCCGTGGAGGCGCTCCTTGCAGCGGATATCGCTGTGCGAAACATTCATGATGGTCTGGATCTTTTGTTGCGACCGTTGAGGCTTACCGCGACACTTCGATCATGAGATTCAGTCGGTATGTTTTTTAAGCAAAGGCGGCGTTTTTCTTTTATCTTTCTCGGTTTTATTTAAGCGGATAATTTCACTCCATGAATCTTGGGAATCAGATCCGGAGTGCGCCTAGACAATACATGGAGCATTCATGTAGGTTATAGTCCATATTACAATAATTCATTGTTTTAATTTATCTGATGATGCTAAAATGCTTAAAAAAGAGGCTGTATCAATATTATTATAAGCAATATCATTAAACGATAGGAGGAAACCATGAAGTACGGTGCAAGAAATCAGTTGATTGGTAAAGTGGAAAGTATCAAGAAAGGCGCGGTGATGTGTGAGGTCAAAGTCAAAACCGCAGGCGGTGATTTAATGGAATCCGTTATGACGATGAACTCTCTGAAAGAATTGGGCATCAAAAAAGGTGATAAGGTAAAAATTGTGGTGAAAGCGGTCAATGTATTGCTGGTCAAAGAATAGACTTTTAATTTAATTCGCGAGGAATTCAATCGCGCTGAACCAAAAAAATAAATTGGGGGACACCGGGCGAATTATTTTTACGCCTGCGGCAGGAGCGAGCGAAAAGACGCCACTTTGCCGATGATGGATAGATGAAATAAAAATTCAAGACCGGCTTCAGAATCGAACTGAAGAAAACATTTTATTGTTTTCTCGACGGGGTTGAAGCCCGCGGCCGGAACCATCCGACAAAGCCGGTCAGGATTGAAAATCAGCCCTCACGCTTTCATGGATATCAACAGCCCTTCCGTGCGATCAGAACGTTTTTCAATACCGACATCGCTGAAGTCATAATAATAACCCATCTCAAAAAATCAAATTCATAAAAGTAATATTTAAATGGCGATTATTCATTTTGGTTTTCATTCATGAATCTTCTTTTTATCTATAAAATATTGTAATATATAATATTAATGGAAGTTATAATTTTCTTTTATTGAATTTTCAATTTGTGATATAAATCTTTTATGACGTTTGATCGTTTTAGATACCTTACCATCCAGCAGCTGGAAGCTCTTATTTCTTTGGTTGAGGAGGGAAGTTTCAGCCGCGCCGCTAAAAGAATGCTTTTGACCCAGCCGGCGCTGACCAAGAATATCAAAAACGCGGAAGATTGCATCGGCGCGCGATTGGTTAACCGCAGCAGCACGGGGATTACGCTCACGCCGGAAGGGAAAATTTTATACGATTACGCGCGCCGTTTGGTCAGATTGCGGGACGAGGCAAAAGAAAAAGTTCTTGCCCTGCGCAGGGCAACCGGCGGAAATATTTATTTGAGCGCCAGCACGATTCCCGCCACCTACATTCTTCCGCGCGCTTTGAGTGATTTTAACAAAACAAACGCCGATATTTACGTTTATATCAAAACAGCGGACAGCGAAGAGGCCATGAATATGGTTTTGGATGCTGAAGTGGAAATGGGGATTATCGGCAAGAAACCCATGAATAAAAAACTGGCGGCGGACACCCTTTGGAAAGATCGCTTGGTTCTGGTCGTTTCCCAAAATCACCCCTGGCGCAGAAAAAAATTCGTAACCTTGCCGGAATTGTCAAAAGAACCCTTCGTGATCAGGGAAAAGGGTTCGGCCACGAGAGATTTGTTTGAATCCCAGCTGGCAAAATCAAAAGCCGTCAGTCTGGATCAGTTCAGGGTCTGCGGTGAGCTGGGGAGTTCCGAAGCGATCAAGGAAGCGGTCATCGCCGGCTGGGGGGTATCGGTCATTTCCATTCATGCCGTATCGCGCGAGCTCTCTCAGGGATTGCTTTGCGAAATCCCGATTCAGGGGTTGACCATGGAAAGAAATTTTTACTTAATCTGCAAACGTCGTTTTGAATTCCGACCATTTCACAAAACGTTTGTCAACTTTATTAAAACTTATTCGCCGGCACAAACCTAGAAGTCAACACGATTAGAACCTGTACGGGGGTTTCATTGACAATGGCCGGACGACAATAAGCTTGTCATTCACAAACAACGGCAAGCTTATTGTCTTGCGATCTCAACCGATGAAAGAAAATATCAAACCGCTGATGAATGACGGTTTTGCCGGTGAACCGGCAAAACGGTGTTTGAACTACCTCCAGGCCCAACGGGAAAAAGGTAAATATGTTGTTGGAATTTATTGCGGCTATGCGCCAATGGAAGTCATCCGGGCGGCAGGTGTTGTTCCCGCAGTGCTGTGTGCATTCGCCGATAAAACCATCGCGGCCGGAGAAGAAGTTCTCCCCGCCAATCTATGCCCGCTGATAAAATCAAGCTACGGGTTTATCAGAACGGATAGCTGTCCTTTCTACGCCCTATCGGAGGCCGTCATTGCCGAAACAACCTGTGACGGAAAGAAGAAAATGTTCGAAATCATCGCCGATATCAAGCCGACGCATGTGATGGATTTGCCGCAGCTTCCGGATTGCAAGGAAGCCACGAACAACTGGACGGCGATGATCCGCAGGCTTGCAAACTTTTTGGAGACAACTTTCAATTGTAAAATCAAGGATGAAACCATCGAGGAGGAAATCAAAGAAACGAACCTGAAAAATAAGCTTCTCAATGAGATTTTTGAGTTCGCGTCGTTTGCGCCATCTCCGATCACATGGCAGGAAATATACGACTTAACGCACTTAGGGCAGGGCGCTTCGACAAAAGACATGTTGCCGACGCTGGACGATTGCATTAAGCGACTCCGACAACGTGTTGCCGATGGCGTTTATTTCGGCGAAAAACATTCTCCCCGTGTTCTGATTACCGGATGTCCGGTGGGTGGAGACGCCGCCAAAGTGTTCAAGATTATTGAAGAGGCAGGCGGTGTGATTATTTATCTGGATGTCTGCACGGGGATGAAAGCCTATATCGGTTGCATCGAAGAAAGCACGGACGATCCGTTTGCGGCGATTGCCCGGCGATATCTGAAGGTTCCCTGTTCGTGCATGACGCCCAACTCACGCCGATTGACGGAGCTTGACAAAATCATCGAAAAGTATAAACCGGATGTGGTCATTGACGTGGTGCTGCATGCGTGTCATTCTTACAACGTCGAGTCGTTCAAGGTCAAGCGTCATGTGGAAGGCAAGCATAAGATCCCCGTCCTGAAAATAGAGACGGACTATTCTCAAAGCGATATCGGAGCACTTCGCACGCGAATCGAAGCTCTGCTGGAAACCGTAACGAAAGAAATGAACGTCAATGATTAATGTCATTCTTTTCGAATTGATCAAAGAGAAAAAAGCATTGGAGGTTTTTTTCCATGGGAGAAACAAAAACAGTGGATGCAAGAGGTCTGGCTTGCCCACAGCCGGTTATTTTGACCAAGCAAGCGCTGGAAACCAGCGAAAAGGTAAAAGTGCTGGTGAATAATGACACCGCTCTTGAAAATATCAAGCGCCTGGGAACGAAGCTGTGCTGCGATATAACGGTGGAAGCCCGACAAGACAAGACGTATGAAATTCACTTGAAGCGCAGAGAAGGCGCGTCGGATTCCCAAGAGGAATTCGCGCCTTCATGCAGCGCATCACCCGCATCAGGCGGTCCGTTTGTGATTGTTTTTGCTGAAAATAAAATGGGGCGGGGAAACGACGATCTGGGTTCCGTTTTGGTCCGCTCCTTTATTCACACGATTATGGAATCGAAGCAAAAGCCCGACACGATGATCTTCTACAACACGGGAGTTTTCCTGACGCTGCAGGGTTCGGACACGCTGGAAGATCTGAAGGTCCTCGAGGCCGCCGGCGTCGAGCTTCTGGTGTGCGGCACCTGTCTGAATTATTTCAACGCCAAAGAAAAACTGGGTGTGGGCATCGTGTCGAATATGTACGATATTGCCGGCGCGATGAGCCAAGCAGGCCGTCTGGTTGTTCCATGAGCGGACAAAAAATCTATCGGGTCATGCTGTTTAAGGCGGTCAGCTATGTTTTGAAGGCGGAAAAAATTCTGAAAGCCGAGGGCATTCCGCATAAGATTATTCCGGTGCCTAAACATATCAGTTCGGATTGCGGGATCTGCATACGTTTTGAACCGGCCATGCAGGGAAAAATTGAAGCCGCTTTATTCAAGAACGTGGAAATCGAAGAAATTCGCGAGTTGATCGAATCATCACAAGCCGGTTTTTGATCGCATCATCATGAAGAAGAATATTATTTATTTCGACAATGCCGCCACATCGTGGCCGAAGCCTCCGGAAACCATGGCCGCCATGCAAGATTTTCTGCAGAATGTCGGCGGCAGTCCCGGGCGTTCCGGTCATCGCCTGTCTATTGAAGCGGCGCGGATCGTGTATGACACCCGCGAGAAACTCGCGCGATTGTTTAATGCTCCGGATCCGCTGAGAATCGTTCTGACCCGGAACGCAACCGAAGGGTTGAATATTGCGATTTTTGGTTTCTTAAAATCCGGCGATCACGTCATTACCTCCGGCATGGAACATAATTCAGTGATGCGTCCTCTGCGCGTGATGGAGGCGCAAGGTGTCGATATAACCGTTGTCCCTTGCGCAAGTGACGGATGGATGGATCCCGGCGATGTCGTTGGGGCCATTCGAAAAAACACTAAAGCTATATTAATCACCCATGCTTCCAATGTGACAGGCACAGTTATGCCGGTTGCCGACATCGGCAGAATCGCCCGCGAACATGATTTGACATTCTGTGTAGACGCGGCTCAAACGGCGGGTTGCTATTGGATTGATGTTGAGGCCATGAATATCGACCTGCTGGCCTTTACCGGGCATAAATCTCTTTTTGGCCCTCCGGGAACAGGCGGGCTTTACATCCGCGAGGGTTTGGAAAAAAAAATAGCTCCGATTTGCATCGGCGGCACGGGAAGCCGATCGGAAAGGGAAGTTCAGCCTGATTTTATGCCCGACCGTTTTGAGGCCGGCACGCCTAATACTGTCGGCATTGCCGGTCTGCGAGCCGGCGTCGAATTCATTCTTGCCGAAAGCATCGCCAACATCAAGGCCAGGGAGGAAATGCTCACGCAAAAATTTATTGATGAAGCGAGCGATTTAGCCGGCCTGACTCTTTACGGACAAAAATCGGTTCAGAATCGGACACCGGTGGTGTCATTGAATGTCACCGGAATGGACCCGGCAGACGTCGCGATGGCGTTGGATGAAGGTTTTGGCATCATGTCGCGATCGGGATTGCATTGCGCGCCGGCCGCCCATAAAACAATTGGAACCTATCCGACAGGCACTGTCCGCTTCAGCTTCAGTTACTTCAACACCGAAAAACAGATTTCCGCATCTATTGAAGCGCTGAAAAAAATCTGTCAAACCCGTCACGGTCGAAAATAAATTTCAATCCCTTTCAACGCGAGGAATAAAAAAAGGCCTGAAGTTTTTCTTCAGGCCTTTTGAACATCGTTTTACTTTAAAGGTTTACTTTTCTTCTTCCGTGATAATCAGTTTGCCCTCATGTTCCAATTCTTTGACCCATTTGGGATGCAGCATTCTCAAAACAGGCAACTCCATCTTGCCGCTGATCATCGCCGAAAGACTGCCCGGATTGCCGATAGTGCCCAGGTAGAGGTGAACAAAGAAAAACGCGAAGATCACCACAAAACCCAGCACGTGCAGTACGTACACCCAATCCATGAGGTCGGCCCCGAAGGGGAATTTTTCCGGATACCACATGAAGAATCCCGTGCAGACCATCAGCAGACCAAAGACGGCCACCGTCAGGAAAAACGCCTTTTGGCCGGGATTGTATTTGCCGGTCTCGGGAACATGATCCAGATGCCACAGATAGCCGCCCGCGGCCTTAATCCACTCCCAATCCTCGGGAAAAACGAAAACGCCCGCTTCTTTCCACCACATCAAAATCGCCAACACCAGCGCGACGGCAAAGACAACAGCCATGATGTTATGAACGGTCGCCAGTCCTTTCAGACCGCCGAAAACGACTCCCAGGACATTGAGTTCCTTATACATCATGCCCAGTCCGGTGTAACACAAAAGCAGGCAGGAAATGGCCAACGTCCAGTGGACGCATCTCTCGTAAACTGACGTCACTTTAACCATTTTCTTTTTCATATTACGCACCTCCCTGCTTCTTGGTTTCTTGATCATAATGTTCCGGATGGGGTCTATGCGGCCCGTGGATGAGATAATGAAGCAATGATCCGCCTACCACGCCGCCGGCCGCCAATAAACTGAGCGGCTTGAGCCAGCTCTTCCATACGGTAAGGGAAAACGGAACCTTGGGATCTTTTTTGATCCCGTCATAAATCTCGGCCTTTTCCGGAAGAATATACATCAGGTGGGTTCCTCCGACAAATTTATCGCCGTATATATTGGCGTCGCCGCCCAATTGCTGTACACGCGCCTGGGCGATTTTTAAAGCCTCTTCCTTATCCAGCCATTTCAGGGCGCCGGTCGGGCAGGCCTTGACGCAGGCCGGCATCATATTGTTGCTGATTCGACTATCGCACATATCGCATTTGTAGACCTTCTCCGTCTTCTTGTCGTACTTGGGAACTTCAAACGGACAGGCCGCCGTGCATTCCTTGCAGCCGATGCATTTCTCGCGGTCCATACCCACGGTGCCGAATTCCTTGTTGTAATAAAGAGCGCCGCTGGGACAGACCGACACACAGGCCGCGGTGGTGCAATGCATGCAGGCTTCTTTGCGGAAGAGCCATTTGACATTGCCTTCCGGAGACACATAATCCTGGAAATGAATAATCATAAAAGTGTTCGGCTGCAAAGAAGGCGGATTCTGAAAAGTGCCCTTTTGTTCCGTCTGACCAGCCTGGAGGCCGTTCCACTGTTTGCAGGCCAACTGACATCCACGGCAAGCCGTGCATTTCGAAGCGTCGTATAATTTGATTTTCTCGGTCATTTTACTTCACCCCCTTCTTCACAACGTTCGCCATGAAAGCTTTGCTCTCCGGAATCAAGGTGTTGGCGTCACCAATGGTCGGCGTCAAAAGATTGGCCGCGTCACCTGTGGTGAAGACAACCGCTTTTTTGTCACCTTTCTTGTATTCCCTGTCTTTAGTGGTAATCCAACCGAAATGCCATGGAATACCGATTTCATGAATTTCATTGCCGTTGATATTAAAAGGTTTGAAACGCGGGGTCACGATCGCCGTGGCTTCCACCTCGCCGCGCGCGGAGCTGACGATGCATTTATCACCGGTTTTAATGCCTCGCATCTTCGCCAACTCTTCTCCCATTTCCACAAACATGCCCGGCTGCATCTCCGCCAGCCATGGACACCACCGGGTGAGCACGCCCGTCTGCCAGTGTTCGCTGACGCGGTAGGTCGAGCAGATAAACGGGAAGCGCGGGTCGCAACTGCCGACGCCGGAGTACTTGTCCAGATCGGAACCCACGCCCGGTTTGTCGAAGCGCTTGATGGTCGGATTGTGTTTTTGCGGCGACAGCAGATTTCTCTCTACCGGGCATTCCAACGGTTCGTAATGCTCGGGGAACGGACCGTCGGCCAAGCCCGGACCGTACAGGGAAGCGACGCCGTCCGGCTTCATAATGAAGGGCGGACGTCCCTTGCCGGGATTGCCGGTTCCATCCGGCACATCGCCTTTCCATTTTTCTTCTTTGGGATCCCAGGTAATCACCGCCCGAGACGGATCCCATGGCTTACCGCTCGGATCAACAGACGCGCCGTTGTAAATGATGCGGCGGTTGAGCGGCCAGCACCAGGCCCATTCGGAATACAGCCCCAATCCGGTCGGATCGGCCTGTCCGCGGCGCATGGGCAGAATTCCTTTTTCCTTATCAACCGAGCCGCAATAGACCCAGCAGCCCGAGGAGGTGGACCCGTCGTCCTGCAACCAGCGAAAATCAGGAACCAAGTCGCCTTTCTTGAATTCCTTGAATTCGCCTTTCTTGGTCGGGTTTTCCACTTTTTTGTCCGCCAGAAAATAGCCGTTGATTTCCGCGGCGACCCTGCGGGGTTCATAGTGAAATTCTTTCCCTACCATTTTGCCGTAGGGCCAGGTAAGTTTTGTAATGGCCGCCGCATTGGGGCCGCCATGCTTCAAATATAGCGCTCTGACTCTGAAGAAAAGCTCGCTCATAATGTCGCCGTCCGGCTTGGCCTCGCCGGGTGCGCTGACCGCTTTGTAACGCCATTGCTGCCATCGGCCGGAGTTCGCGATGCTGCCTTCCTTCTCGACGGAAGCGGCGCAAGGCAGCATGAAAACTTCGGTCTTGATTTTCGCCGGATCCATTCCCGGTCCGCGCCAGAACGAACCGGTTTCATTGTCGAACAAGTTGACATTGACCAACCAGTCGAGTTTGCCGAGCGCCTGACGCACTTTGTTGGAATGCGCGCCGGAGCAGGCCGGATTCATGCCCCAAGCGAAGAAGCCGGTGAATTTGCCTTTATACATCTGGTCGAATATCGTCAACCAGGAATAGTTGGCGCCGTCATCGATCTTAGGCAACGTCTGATAAGCTTCTTCCAGTGTCATGTTTGTCCCATACATCGAACGCAGGAAACTGGCGACATACTTGGGTTTGTTTTTCCACCAGTTAAGGGAATCTTTTTCTTTTGTTTTCGGCGTCTGCTTTTCGTTATACGTTGCCAGATCCTTGAGGGATGCCGTCGGTACTCCCAGATATCCCGGCCAGATATGGAATAGCAAACCGTGGTCGGTTGATCCCTGCACGTTGGATTCGCCGCGCATGGCCGCAACGCCTCCGCCGGCGATGCCGATGTTGCCCAGCAGCAACTGAATGATGCACATGGTACGGATATTCTGAGTGCCAACGGTATGCTGCGTCCAGCCCATCGCGTAAAGATCGACACCCGCTTTGTTGGGTTTGCCGGTTGACGCGTAGAGCTTGTAAACTTCGACAAGCTTTTCCTTGGGCGTGCCGGTAATTTTGGAAACGACATCCAGATTGTAACGGGAGTAGTGTTTCTTCAAAAGTTGAAACACGCAGTGCGGATCGGACAGAGTGGGGTCCTTTTTAATGACGCCGTCGGCGTCTGTCTGATAAGACCACGTGTCTTTTTCATATTTGCCGTCTTTCAGGCCGGAAAATACACCGCCATTCTCTCCGGGAAGCTTCAACGCCGGATTCACGAGGAATGACGCATTGGTGTAATTTTTCACGTACTCGGAAAAATAGAGTTTATTGTCAAGGATGTATTTAATCATCCCGCCTAAAAAAGCGATGTCCGTTCCCGAGCGAAGCGGCGCGTAAACGTGAGCTTTTGCCGCCGACTGGGTAAAGCGCGGGTCAACGCAAATGATTTTCGCGTTGCGTTTTTCCACCGCTTCCTGGATCCATTTCCAGGATACGGGATGGTTGGAAGCGGGATTGCTTCCCATGATCAAAAACACGTCAGCGTTTTTGAAATCGATCCAGTGATTGGTCATTGCGCCGCGTCCGAACGACTCTGCCAGAGCCGGTACAGTCGGGCTGTGTCAGATACGGGCCTGATGTTCGATATAGACCAGGCCCAACCCCCTTAAGAATTTTTGGTATGTAAAACATTCTTCCAAATCCAAAGCCGCCGAACCGACAGAGGCGATTCCTTCCGTGCGGTTGACGAGTTCGCCTTTGGCGTTGACCTTTTTAAAACTCGCATCCCGGCTCTTTTTGATATTTTCGGCGATTTTATTCAGAGCCCATTCCCAATCCACCTCTTTCCATTCTTTCGCGAAAGGAGCGCGGTAGAGAGGCTTGGTCAAACGGTTTTCGTTGACGGCCATTTGGTAGATCGAACCACCTTTGCTGCAGAGAGCGCCACGGTTGATGGGGCTGTCCGGATCACCCTCTGTGTTGATGACCTTACCGTCGCGTGTGGCGACAATGATACTGCATCCCACCGAACAATAAGGACATACAGTGGTGGTTTCTTTGGCGTACTTGATTTTCAGCTCTTTGGCGTGCGCGGATATGGGCTTGAGGCTGATGCCCAGACCGCTGACCGCCGCCACGGCGCCGGAAATCTTCAAGAAACCTCTTCGGCTGACGTTCATGAACTTATTCTCCTTTCATAAAAATTTTTTTGTTGCTTCTTTTTTTACTTCATTTTATTTTATAAATACAACAAGCAAATGATGACCAATAGTCAAATGATTTCGAACAATATATTCGTCTTAAAATAAAGTCAATTTTTTTTTATTTGAACATAATTTTTTTGCACGTAAAAAAACACCGGACGTTGATAAATAACAGCTCCCGGTTGAAAATCACCATTATTTTAAAAGCGGGTTTGTTTCTCCAATCCAGCCGCAAAAAAAGAAGTTAAAAATTTATTATTTAATTTCAATGTGTTAATCTGCCTTGTGGTCATTTAAACAATTTGATTGTCCCAAGGTATGTAAATTGCATTAAATTATTGAATAATTTAAAAAAATTGAGTAATAGTTTTCTATAATGCTAAAGTAGAGCTACAGGAAATAATGAAAATGCGTCAAGAAAAAGGCGATACACTCGGAAAACTAAACGTTTCTCCTGAAAATAATCAGCTCTCCTATCTGGCCAACGAAATTATCGCCAACGCCGGCGTAGGTATTTATATCGTTCAAAGTGGTAAATTTCTATATGTCAGCGAACTGTACCGGAGATTAACCGGTTATACTAACGAAGAACTCATCGGTGCCAATTCTTTGGAACATATTCATCCCGAGGACCGAGAGAAGGTCAGGTACAAGGCCGTCCGGTGCCTTAAAAGGGAAAGTTTCGAACCATATGAATATCGGTTTATCCGCAAAGACAACAAGGTCATGTGGGTGCTGGAGACCATTACATCCATTGAATATAACGGTGACCGTGCAACCTTGGGTAGTTTCATGGATATCACCGAGCGCAAAAGAATCGAAGACGAGCTTCGGCAAAGCGAAGAAAAATACCGTTCCATTTTGGAAAGTATTCAGGAAGGTTATTTCGAGGTGGATCTGGCCGGCAATTTCACTTTTTTTAACGACTCAATGTGCCGCATTGCCGATTGTCCAAAAGAAAAATTATTCGGCGCGAATTACAAACAATTTTCCAGCGAAGAAATGTCGCGGAAAGCTTTCAACGCCTTCAATAAAGTTTACAAAACAGGCGAACCGACCCAAGCTTTTGACTGGGAAATCATTCAGCGGGACGGATCGAAGCGCTGCATTGAAGCGTCCGTTCTGTTGAAGAGAGACGCGCAGGGCGCGCCGATTGGTTTCAAGGGCATTATCAGGGACATTACGGAAAGAAAAAGAATAGAAGAAAAGTTAAACTATCTGGCCACGCATGACGCTCTGACCGGATTGCCCAACCGCACGATGTTCGGTCAGCTGCTCAGCCACTCCATTCAATCTGCTCATCGCCATAAAAAACAGCTGGCGGTTTTATTCATTGACCTCGACCGCTTCAAAACGATCAACGACTCTCTCGGCCATGATGCGGGCGATACCCTGCTCCAGGAGATGGCCGCTCGATTCAAAAACACGTTGCGGACCGTCGATATCGTCAGCCGGATGGGCGGGGATGAATTCGTCATCCTGATGGAAGATGTGCATGATTTAAGTCAGGTGGAGTCGCTTGCCCACAAAATTCTGGCCACGGTCATCAAGCCGATGATGCTCATGGGCGAGGAATGCCGCGTGACGGCGAGCATCGGCATCAGCCTCTATCCCAAAGACGGACAGGACGAGCAAACCCTGATCAAGAACGCCGATATCGCCATGTACTTCGCCAAAGAAGAGGGAAAAAACAACTATCAGTTTTACTCCAAGAGCATTCAAACCATCGCCAACGAACGAATGTCCATCGAAACCAATTTGCGCCGCGCGCTGGAGCGCAATGAACTGTTTTTGAATTATCAGGCGAAATTGGATTTCAAAACGGGATTGATTACCGGCGTCGAGGCCCTGTTGCGCTGGATCAACCCCCGCCTCGGACAGATCACCCCCACGCAGTTTATTCCCATCGCCGAGGAAACGGGTCTGATTATTCCCATCGGCCGGTGGGTCCTTAAAACCGCCTGCAGACAAAACGCGCAGTGGCTGCGTGACGGTCTACCGCCGGTCTGCGTTTCAATCAATTTGTCGCTCAAGCAACTGATGGATGATCATCTGGTTGAAGACATCAGAACCGCGCTGAATGAATCCGGCCTTCCGCCCCACCTCTGCGAGCTGGAAATCACCGAAAGTATGATTATGAACAATCCGTCTCGTTTTATTGAAGTCCTCAACAGAATCAAGGAAATCGGCGTTCGGCTCGCCATTGATGATTTCGGCACGGGCTATTCATCCTTGGCCCAGCTGAAATACTTTCCGGTTAACACGTTGAAAGTTGACCGTTCCTTCATCCGCAACATCCCTTACGACCATGAAAACAAAGCCATCACGGAAGCGATTATCTCGATGGGCAAAACCCTGCATTTGACGGTGGTCGCGGAAGGCGTGGAGACCAAGGAACAGGCGGCTTTTCTTCAAGAACAGATCTGCGACGAAATGCAGGGGTTTTATTTCAGCAAGCCGCTGGCCCCGCATCAGTTTGCCGCGCTTTTGCAAAAACAAAATTCCTCTTGCGCCGGCTAATTTGAAAACAGCGGTGCGGCGTTTTCCAGCGCGCTGATATCCACCGCGCCGCGATCCTTCACGTGACTCTTGAACTGCTTTGCCCCCACTGCGACCTGTCTCAGCGCCGCCGCCGGAGCCACCAGGCAGGCATTCATTTTTTCAAGCTTGCTGACATCCGAGGCCAGGAAATCAAAAATTCCGGTAATGATCGCCTCCACGATGACGGCGGTGATGAGCCCCCCGCGCCCATGGCCGAAAATCTCCAGCGCAAAGTCGTTCTTGCCCATTTTGTCCACGGCCTCAGCGACCGCGTAAGCCGCATTGTAAATCTTATCATAGTTGACTTCGGCGACGCGTCCAAGACCAAACAACAAAAGGACTTCCGAACTGATCCGGCCGGCGAATGGAATCACGATTTTTTCCTCGAAATCGCCGCTGATCCGTCCCTGTTTGATTTCCCGGGAGATCATGCCGTTGAGGCGCCAGTCGATAAATCCGCAGACGTCCCGCGGCGGTTTTTCATCCGCGAAACAACCGCAGACCAGGCACGGGGTTTGGATGATGTCAGGATTTTCGGTGGATACGGTCAGCTGCATTTTGTTTGTTTATCTTGAGATGTAAGGCATCCAGGATGCCGTTGATAAAAGCCCCTGAATTTTCGGAACCGAACGTTTTGCCCAAATCAACCGCTTCATTCAGCGTCACTTTTGGGGGGATATCGTCGCAATAAAGCAGTTCGAAAACGGCCATCCGCAGGATGCTGATGTCCACCTTGGACATGCGCCCCAGCGACCAGTTTTCCGAGCATTCATCAATCAATCGATCAAGTTCTTCTTGATGCTCGCAAACGCCTTGAACGAGAAAAGAGGCGAATTCCCGGGCCGTTTTGGGGGCGACGAAATGATTCCAGAACAGATCCAGCGCTTCGCGCGGATTGAGCTTGACGAAATTCAGGCTGTAAAGAACCTGCAAGGCTGCTTCTCTTGCTTTTCTGCGTCCGCGCATGGGATTCCAAAAACCTCAAAGAGCTTTTCGCTATTCAAGCGTCTTTTCGCGCCGCCGGCTGACGGCGATTAAATCTTTTTGAACAAATCGACCATTTCAATGGCCGTGAGCGCCGCGTCGGCGCCTTTATTGCCGGATTTTGTCCCGGCCCGTTCAATGGCCTGTTCAATCGTATCGGTGGTCAGCACGCCGAAAACGACCGGCACTTCCGTTTCCAGGCCGACGGTGGCAATGCCTTTGGAAACCTCCGCGCTGATGTATTCGAAGTGAGGGGTTGCCCCGCGAATGATCGCCCCGAGACATATCACCGCGTCGAATTTTCCGCTTTTGGCCAGCTTTTTCGCGACCAAGGGCAATTCAAAAGAACCGGGCACTTTATAAACTGCGATGTCTTTTTCTTCCGCGCCGGCCCTGATGAGAGCGTCCAAGGCTCCTTCAATCAGCCTACCGCAGATAAAATCGTTGAAACGGCTCGCCACGATGCCAAACTTCATTCCTTTGGCTACAATCTTTCCTTCAATAATTTTCGGCATAACGCACACCATCCTTTTTTATATTTTCAAAAGGTGTCCCATTTTCTTCTTTTTGGTTTTCATGTAGTGAATATTGTTTTCGTTGGGATCCACTTCGATGGGCACCCGCTTAATGACCTCGATGCCGTAGCCTTCCAACCCAACGATTTTTTTGGGATTATTGGTCAGAAGCCGCATTTTGCGCACGCCCAAATCCACAAGAATCTGCGCGCCGATACCGTAGTCTCTCAAATCCGGCTTAAATCCGAGCTCAATGTTGGCTTCCACCGTGTCCTTGCCTTGTTCCTGCAGGGCATACGCTTTGATTTTATTAACCAAGCCGATCCCGCGTCCTTCCTGGCGCATATAAACAATCACGCCCTTGCCCTCTTTTTCCACCATTCTCATCGCACGGTGAAGTTGTTCGCCGCAGTCGCATCTTTGCGAACCGAAAATATCGCCGGTCAGACACTCCGAATGCACGCGTACCAACACTTCGTCATCTTGATGGATCTCACCCTTCACCAACGCGATGTGCTGCCAGTCGTCCACGTCGTTTTCATAGACAATCAGCTTGAATTCGCCGCCGTAACAGGTCGGGATCGTCGCTTCCGCCATTCGCCTGATCAGCGATTCATTTTGCATCCGATAATCAATCAAGTCGGCGATCGTGACGATTTTTAGATTATGCTCCCGGGCGAAAATTTCCAAATCGGGCATGCGCGCCATGGTCCCGTCGTCCTTCATAATCTCGCAAATGACGCCCGCCGGAATCAAACCGGCCAGACGGCATAAATCCACGGAACCTTCCGTCTGCCCCGTCCGGACCAGGACGCCGCCTTTCCGGGCGCGGATCGGGAAAACATGCCCCGGGCTGACCAGATCTTCGGGCTTGGCGTCCGGTCTGATGGCCGTCAAGATGGTCGTCGCTCTATCCGCGGCCGAAATTCCCGTAGTGACGCCATGACGGGCTTCGATGGAGACCGTAAAAGCTGTGCCGAATCGGGATTGGTTTTCCTGCACCATGGGCTTCAAGTGAAGCGAGTCCGCCTTTTCTTCCGTGAGGGTCAGACAAATCAAACCGCGGCCGTAGCGGGCCATAAAGTTAATCGTGTCGGCGGATACGAATTGCGCCGCCATGCAGAGATCGCCTTCATTCTCGCGATCTTCATCATCCACGAGAATGATCATTTTCCCGTTTTTAATGTCTTCGATTGCTTCCTGAATAGTGCTGATGGCCATTATTTGAATCCTTCATGATCCCAAAAACCATGTTTTGCCAGGAAATCCTTATCGATTCCCCGGTGGGATTGCAACAATTTTTCAACATACTTGCCCAGAATGTCCGTTTCGATATTGACCCCATCGCCCACTTTCTTCATCTCCAGCGTCGTCTTGGCTGCCGTATGCGGAATGATATTAACATAAAACCTGCTTTTTTCAAGTTTGTTTACCGTCAGGCTGACGCCGTCCACGGCGATGGACCCTTTTTCCACAACGTATCGGGAGAGCTTGTCATCTAATTCCACGGCCAAAACGATCGAGCCGGATTTTTGCGTTTTCGAGACGATTCTGCCGACACCGTCAATGTGCCCTAGAACGAAATGCCCGCCGACGAATCCTCCGACGCGCAGTGATTTTTCCAAATTGACCGGATGGCCGGTCTGCAAGGATTTCAACGTCGTCCGGGAGAGGGTCTCCGCGGAAATGTCAGCCGAAAAAACCTGCTTGTTTTTGGCGGTAACGGTCAGGCACACGCCGCAAACGGCGATGCTGTCGCCCACAGCGACATCCGTCAGATCAATTTCCGCTTCGATTTCCAAAGCGGCGTCGGCGCCTTGCATGGTCAGGCGCTTGACCTTGCCCAATCCTTCCACAATGCCGGTAAACATTTTATTTTTTCCCCTTGCTCAGCAATTCCTTGAGTTCCGCCATGAATTCGCTGACGTCGCGGAACTGTCGGTAAACCGAGGCGAACCTGACATAGGCGACACCGTCGAAATTCTTCAGTTCGTTCATGATTTTTTCGCCGATGATCGTCGAGGAGATTTCCTCCGCCTGCATTTCCTGACAGGCCTGCTCCACGTTTTCGACAAGCTTGTCGATGTCTTCCATGCTGATCGGACGTTTTTCACAGGCTTTTTTGATGCCGTTTAGAATTTTCTGACGATCAAACTGTTCACGGCGGCCGTCCTTCTTGACCACCATCGGCAGCACATCCTCTACATACTCATAAGTGGTGAACCGCTTCATGCATCCCAGACATTCCCGGCGGCGGCGGACCGCTTTGCCGTCTTTGCTGATGCGCGAATCAATCACTTTATTTTCAGTGTGACCGCAAAAAGGACATTTCATGGCTCTATCCTCTCGGCTCTCTAAATTTGTTCCACCCGGATACCCGCTTCTTTGAGCATTTGAGCGGCCAGCGTATCGTGGTAACCGTCACGGATGACAACGCGGATGATCCCCGCATTGATAATCATTTTTGCGCAGATGACACAGGGATGATGGGTGCAATACAGCGTTGAGCCCTTACTGCTAACCCCATGCAGCGCCGCCTGAATGATGGCGTTTTGCTCGGCGTGTAATCCGCGGCAAAGTTCGTGACGCTCGCCGGAGGGCACATTCAGCTGCTGGCGCAGGCAGCCGATATCCAGACAATGTTTCAGTTTGGAGGGAGCGCCGTTATAGCCGGTGGCTAAAATGCGCTTGTCGCGCACCAGTGCCGCTCCCACGGCTCTCCTGATGCAGGTGCTGCGCTTGGATACCAGCTCGACAATATCCAGAAAATAATTGTCCCAGTCAGGCCTTTTTTTTGTTTGTCCGGCGACGTTTTCCGGTGATTTTTTTCTTGCGGCCATCTCCGAGCGTCCCTGTGAATTTTTACCTTGCTTTTAGGCTTTTTTCATCCGGCCCTGATAGAGCGGAAACTGATCGCAGAGGGCTTTGACCTTTTCGGCAACCGCTTTGATCTTTTTCTCATCCCCAATGTTCTTAATCACATCGGCGATCAAAGAAGCGATCAAGCGCATTTCATTTTCTTTCATTCCGCGCGTGGTCACGGCGGGCGTGCCGATGCGAATGCCGCTGGTGATTTGCGGTCCTCGGGTGTCGAAGGGGATGCCGTTTTTATTGACGGTGATGGAAGCCCGATCCAACGCTTCTTGAACCTCTTTGCCCGTTACGCCTTTGTCCGTCAAATCCACCAGCATCAAGTGATTGTCCGTTCCGCCGGAAACCAGCCGGAATCCCTGATTTTTGAGTTCATCCGCCATGGCCTGGGCGTTTTTGACGATCTGGCGCTGATATTCTTTGAATTCCGGCTGCAGCGCTTCGTGAAAAGCCACGGCCTTGGCGGCGATCACGTGCATCAGAGGCCCGCCCTGCATACCGGGAAACACCCGGCTGTTAAGCGTTTTGGCGTAGGCTTCCTTGCACATCACCACGCCGCCGCGCGGTCCGCGCAATGTTTTGTGCGTGGTCGTCGTCACATACTCACAGACCGGAACCGGCGATGGGTGCAGGCCCGCGCAGACCAAACCGGCGATATGCGCGATGTCCGCCATGATGACGGCGCCGACTTCATCGGCGATTTTGCGGAACTTTTCAAAATCCAGCGTCCGCGGATACGCGCTGGCGCCCACAATAATCATTTTGGGCCTATGTTCTTCGGCCAGTTTTTCCAACTCCTCGAAGTCAATGGTTTCCGTTTCCCGGTTCACGCCGTAGGGAACGATCTTGTAAAGTTTACCGGAAAAGTTGGCGGGACTGCCGTGAGAAAGATGTCCGCCGTGGGAGAGATTCATTCCTAAAATGGTGTCGCCGGGCTGGGCGACGGCAAAATAAACCGCCATGTTGGCCTGCGTGCCCGAGTGCGGTTGCACGTTGACGTGGTCGGCGCCGAACAGTTTTTTACAGCGCTCGATCGCCAAGGTTTCGACGATGTCCACATACTCACACCCGCCGTAATAGCGTTTTTCCGGATAGCCTTCGGCGTATTTGTTCGTCATGATGGAACCCTGCGCTTCCAGAACCGCTTCGCTGACGAAATTTTCCGAGGCGATCAACTCGATTTTCCCCCCTTGCCGACGGGTTTCCAGATCAATGGCCTGACTGACTTCGGGGTCGACTTTTTCCAAAAAAGACATCAGATTTTTCTCCTTGAGCAATTGATGAAACGGCTGACGGTTCAGCCGGTAAATTTCCTGAACAGCAATACCGCGTTGACGCCACCGAAGCCGAACGTGTTGGACAGGGCCGTTTTGATTTCCCGGCGCCGGGCGGTATGGGGCACATAATCGAGATCGCATCCTTCGCTTGGGTGATCCAGATTAATGGTCGGCGGAATCAAGCCTTCTTGAATCGCTTTGACGGCGAAGATGGCTTCGACGCCTCCCGTTGCTCCCAGCATGTGGCCGGTCATGGATTTTGTGGAGCTGACCATCAGCTTGGCGGCGTGCTCGCCGAAAAGAGATTTGATGGCCTGGGTTTCATACAAATCGTTCAACGGCGTCGATGTGCCGTGGGCGTTGATGTAGTCAATATCTTCCGGTTTCAATCCCGCATCCATGATGGCCGCCCGCATGCAGCGCGCCGCGCCTTCGTGGCCGGGAGGGGGCGCGGCCATGTGAAACGCGTCGGACGTGCAGCCGTAACCGGCCAGTTCCGCATAAATCCGGGCTCCCCGGGTGAGGGCGAAGGACAACTCCTCCAGAATCACGATGCCGCATCCCTCGCCGATCACAAACCCGTCGCGGTCTTTGTCAAACGGCCGGCTGGCTTTTTGCGGCTCGTCGTTTTTCACGGAAAGCGCGCGCATCGCGCCGAATCCGCCGACGGCCAACTGGGTGACCGCCGCTTCCACGCCTCCGGTAATCATCACGTCGGCGTCGCCGCAGGCAATGGCGCGGAAAGCGTCGCCGACGGCGGACGTCCCCGCGGCGCAGGCGGTGACCGTGCAATTAATGGGACCCTTGGCCCCGAATCGGATGGAGACATGACCGGAAGCCAGATTGGCTAAAATGGCGGGAACGGCAAAGGGAGAAATTTTGCGGGGACCGGCGTTCAACAAATTCGTTACCTCTTCCTCCAGCTTGGCCAGACCGCCGATGGCCGATCCAATGATGACGCCGGCGCGTTCGGAAATTTCAGGGCTGATGGTCAGGCGGGCGTCCGCCAGCGCCATTTCCGCGGCGGCCAGCGCATAAAGGATAAAATCATCGTAACGGCGGACTTCCTGTTTGCTGACATACTGGAGAGGATCAAAGTTTTTGACTTCACCGGCGATTTTCGTTTTGAAAGCGCTGCAGTCAAATTTGGTGATTGGACCGATGCCTGACTTTCCGGCAACCACTCCTTCCCACGATTCATTCACAGAATTGCCCAGGGGAGTGAGAGCGCCAAGACCTGTTACGACAACACGTCTTTTCATCGGTTGATATCCCGCATGTTAACTATTGAACGCCCTTTTGCCTGAGAAAATCGACCACATCTTTGATTGTTCGGATTTTTTCAAGTTCTTCATCCGCTATTTCAATTCCGAAAGCTTCTTCCATTTCCATCAACAGTTCAACGATATCCAAGGAATCCGCTCCCAAATCGTCAATGAACGAAGCTTCCAGAACGCATTCTTCCTTTGTTACGTCAAGGTGATCCACGATAATATTGATGACTTTTTCCTCTAGCGTCATGCAAAATCCTCCTCCGAAATCTTGTCTATCCTTAAAAACCTAAAACGGTTGATCGGCGGCGAAAAATAGATCGTCTGCTCATCAACTTGCCGGAGAAAAAAATTTCTATTCCGACAATTTCACGGCCGATGGGTTATTCGCTTTTTTCTTCCGCTTTTCTATATTCTCTGCCCCGGTAAGTTTCGCAAGTCGGACAGATACGATGCGGCAACTTCGGTTCATTGCACTGGGGACACAAAGACAATGAAGAAGGTTTCAGAAAATCGTGAGCTCTTCTTTGATTGCGCCTCGTTTTGGAATGTCTTTTTACTGGATTTGGCATAGCTTCCACCTTTTTTTAATTTTTGACTTTAAAATTTTTCAAAGCCGCCCAGCGGCTGTCATATGATTCATGGCGGCAGCTGCAGGGCTCTGTATTCAAGTTGGCTCCGCAATGCGGACACAACCCTTTGCAATTTTCACTGCAGAGCACCTTCATAGGTATCTGCAAAATAACCTGCTCGCACAGAATGGGGGCCAGATCAATAAAATCCCCCTCATAATAACTGATTTCCAGCTCCTCCGCCTTGAGTTCTTTTTCCTCCGCTGTTTCAACCTTCCAAGGCATCATCGTGTAAGCAAAATCGGCACCAATGGGCAACACGACATTTTCCAGGCAACGGCTGCAGCAAATATCAATGAGCGCTGAAAAAGAACCTTTGATATAGACGGCGTTGGACGCTTTCGTCACCAGGCAGGTCGCATCAATTCTTTCTACAACGAAATCCGGCTTTTCGTCCGGAGGAAAACATCCCCGGAACCAATCGTCGTTTTCCGAAAAGGAAAAATGCTGACCCTCTTCCGGAATCAAAAACACATTAATTTTCAAAGAATTATCCATGATGTTCCCGCCCGCCGAAGCGTAAGCCTTTAAAAATAACCGAGGAACTTAATTATAAATCGTTTGCGTTGTCAAGAACAATTTATTGGCCAAATCCAAGCGATAAATAAGTTTTTATGTAAATACTTTCCCAAATTTTCTGGGGCTGTTTTGAATGTTACTTTTATCATATTTAGAAATTTTTTGCCCGTGTTTTTAAAAACTGACGATTGGCCTTGACAAATAAAGAATCCGAATCATATAAGGCTCTAAAAGTTCAAGGATTATCAGATCATGAAGAAAATCAGAACCCGCTTTGCCCCTTCGCCCACAGGATATTTGCACATTGGAGGGGCGCGCACCGCTTTGTTTAACTGGCTCTACAGCCGTCATCACAACGGTCAATTTATTTTGAGGATTGAAGACACAGATCAGCAGCGCTCCACGGATGAATCAACCAAGGCCATTCTCGACGCCATGACCTGGCTGGGATTAACTTGGGACGAGGGACCGTATTTTCAGGCGCAACGCGTCGATATCCATAGAGAAATGGTTCAAAAATTAGTCCGGGAAGGAAAAGCTTATTATTGCACTTGCACACCTGAAGAGCTTGAAGAAAAAAGGAAACAAGCCCTGGCCATGGGGAAAAAACCAAAATATGACGGCACATGCCGCGAGAAGCATCTGAAAAAATCCCCCGGCAGCGTCGTGCGGTTTTGTTCCGAGCAGACGGGCACAACCGTTGTGGAAGATTTGATTAAAGGCCCGATTGTCTTTAACAATGAAGAACTCGACGATTTGATTATCGAGCGCAGTGACGGCTACCCGACCTACAACTTCGCCGTCGTCGTTGACGACGCCCTGATGAACATCACGCACGTGATCCGCGGCGATGACCATGTCAATAATACGCCGCGCCAGATTCTGCTTTACAAAGCCCTTGGATTTGAAGTTCCTCGGTTTGCTCACGTTCCCATGATTTTGGGCAGCGACAAGACCCGCCTCAGCAAACGACACGGCGCCACGTCTGTCATGGCTTATAAGGAAATGGGCTACCTGCCGGAGGCGCTGGTCAACTATCTTGTCCGTTTGGGCTGGGCGCACGGCGACCAGGAAATTTTCTCAATGGAAGAGCTTGTCCGTTATTTTGATCTGGACGCTGTCGGCAAATCGCCCTCCGTTTTCAATCCCGACAAGCTTCTGTGGCTCAACGCCCACTACATCAAAGAAGCGACCCCCGACCGCTTGATGGAAGAAATGAAATCCATCTGGCCGCACGGCGGCGACGCCTATGCTAAAAAAGTTATTGCGGACCTGCAGCCGCGTGTCAAGACTTTGGTGGAATTGGCCCAAATGGCCGACTTTTATTTCGCCGATGAAATCGCTTACGATGAAGAAGCCGCCCGGAAATTTCTGACGCCGGAAGTTTCCGCGCATTTTCAGGCCATGATCCAAGGCTTGGCGGGTGTTCAAAACTTCAACAGAGAAAACATCGAGGAATTTTTAAAGAGTTTCATTCAGGAGCAGCACATTAAGTTCAAGGTGATCGCCCAACCGTTGCGCGTGGCGTTGACCGGAAAAACCGTCAGCCCCGGCATTGATGAAGTGATGTCCACCCTGGGAAGGGACCGTGTCATCAAAAGAATTCAAAAAGCGATCCATGCCATCGAATCAAGCCGTTGATTTTTTCTTGTCGGCCTGCCGCCGTTGCGGAGCAGTTTTGCCTTGACTTTTATGGTCGGATTCAATAGATATTCTGCGCTCAAGAACGCCGGGCGGAAAGGAATCCGGGAGAATTTTTTACTGCCGCCGGTTTTTGACGAACACGAACCAGCCAAAACGGTCCCATCGTCTAGTGGTCAGGACGCTGGCCTCTCACGCCGGAAACCGGGGTTCAAGTCCCCGTGGGACTACCAGAATAAAAACAGCATCAAAAATCGCGCATCAAGACAAAAAAAGGCAGAAAACCTCAAACGGTTCTGCCTTTTTTTTGCGAGATGGAAAAATGGTTTTTAATTTTTCAGACAATCGCTCATGAATTTCTTGCGTTCATCGCCCTTGAGGCCTTTTTCCTTGGCCTGAGCGCTGCAAGCCTTCATTTTTTCCTGCTGAGATGTTTTGACGTCTTTCTTTTCCGCCTTTTCCGCGCCGGCTGTTTTACCGGAGAGACATTCCTTCATGAAAGCTTTGCGTTCGTCGCCCTTGAGGCCCTTTTCCTTGGCTTGAGCGTTGCAAGCCTTCATTTTTTCCTGCTGAGCCAACTGCGCCGCCGAGGGAGCCTTCTTCCCCTCATCCGTCGCCGCCGCTGCGGAGATGCCGACACTGACAGTCAGGAAAGCAACTGCAAGAAACATGCATACGATCATTTTTTTCATAACCATTTCCTCCTTTTTTGATTTTTTTAGGAAAACTTTCAAAGCGCAGGAACTATAGAAAAAACGACGCGATTTGTCAAGATGGTCTAATGAAAAAAGATATTTGGCGGCACGGCACCCGGGGATGAAAATCACGAAATGCGACTGCAGGGGAAGCGATGAAGCAAAGATTAACCGATAAAAAAGCCGGCGAAGCGCCGCTAAAGAAAATTACGACGTTTTGGCGGGGGCGCCTGGATGCCGATGAAGAAAACATCGCGGATGATCCGTCCATCCTGTAATCCCAGCCGCGCATCTTTATGCAGGGGTTGTGCCGCGGAAGATAAACATGGCCGGCGACGCCCGTTGTCGCGGACGCCAGCACCGTTCCCCAGCAGCCGACCGACCCACATCAAATTGATCATGCCGTAAACCGACAGGAGCGCGTTGCCCAACATCAGCGGCGTGCTGAAATGGATCACCTGCCTGCCAATGTCGCCTTTTGTGAAATCTTGCATGGAATGTTTCATAAAGAAAATTGACGCTATAAACGCGAGAAAGCGCTTCTTGAACTTCATTGGCGGGGAAATCCGCTTCTCGAAAAAGAAGAAGTGGCGCAGATGTTAATCCGCATCCGGCGAAAAGAAAAAGATGAACTTTCCGCCCAAGGAACTTTCTCCTGAAACCGGCGCCATGGGCAATCCTTGACGTTTGCCGTCTTGGTCAGAGGCCGCCTGCAGGGCTTCGGCGGGAATCTTTTCGCCGAGTTTGTCGACTGCCGCTGAGGTAACCGCTTCGGCGCAGAAGATTTCTCCAACGTCCGTAATCGTTTCACCGTCTTTCGGAAAAGTCAGGTAAAACTCACATCGGACTTCCTCGCTGTCCACGAAGGCTTGATAGGTGCCCGGTGCGATACTGTTTCCACCCGCCTGAATGATTTGTTTTATCGCGCGGCAGCTTTGTTTATCGACGGCGGAGCGTCCCGCCTCGTCGGCGTCTTCCAATGCCTGCGGCAATAAATTTTCCACATAAAATTCTCCGCCCTTCCCGGTGGGGAAGGTAATCTTCTTATCGCCCGCTTTGAGGGTCACTTCCACATATTCGAGCGGCGCTTTTCGTCCTTCTTTTTCAACAAACAACCGGCCCGTCACCGCCCGGAGCCGCTGCACATCAAAATAAATGCAAGACCCGCTCCATAATGAAGGAGAAAGCGTCTTGTTTACATCAGTGATGCTGTAGTCCATGGGAATATTTTTCGTCTCCAGCGTAACCTTGTTTTGACCGTATGATGTCAGCGTCGGTATCACCATGGTGTTGAAGCGGCCGGTTTTTCCGATGTCCTGGCCGTTGTTGAGCACGGCGGCTCCGGGAACGCTTTGGTTGAAAGCCACAATGCCGAAGCTGTCGTTGACGGGTCGCGAAATCCCGAAGAATCCTCCGGCGTAAACCAGCGAACCCGCCAAAGACAAGGTATACGTCTCGGCGGTGTTCCCCTGCTGCGCGTCTTGAATGACGGCGTCCGCCGACAGGATGCCGTATCGGGCATTGTATTGAATGTAGGGATTCAAGGACGTGACGATGTTTGCGGGCGTTTCCGTCCGGTTCAAAGACGCGCGATAACCCAAGCCTTCACCGACGGGCTGGTCTTTCTGAATTTGCAGCGTTTCGGAATTGACGTCGCCGCTGCCGCCGCTGACCTGAGCGGAGGCTCTAATTTTGTCCGTCAGGGAAAAATTCAGTCCCGCAAAAAAGCTGTAGTTCGTGTCGGCGTCGGTTGTCCTTGTGGCGGAACCGGTGAGAAACAGACTGATGGATTTATAAAGCATACGGGAATAATTCACGGAGAAAACTTTAGTATCGATTCCATGAAAGGTCGAACTTTCCGAGTAATTGACGGAAAGGCTGCCGATAGGATCCAGAATCAAACCCATGCCCGCATTAACCTCAAATTGTTTGCTGTCGGCCGTGGGCCGCGCCCCGACCGTCGCGTAATCGCGGGTGAAAGCGCGCAGAAGCACATTGGTGTTCCATTTCCCCGATTGCAGGGCGTGCTGCAGAGAAAGCGCGCCGCCCAGAACATTGCCTTCCATGGAACTGCCGGCGGCCGAGGCGCTGAAAAAGCCGAAACGGGGAATCGAAAAAGACATCATCAATCCTCCATTATAGAGGCCTTCCGTGCCTTCCGCCCGAATGCCGACATTGAAATTGTTGGTTACGCCGTAGCGGTGAAACAAGGAAAAGGCGGCGTCGCCGTACGCGTTGCTTTTCACGCCGTAAGATTCGCGCATCCATCCGACGTTGTAACTGTATTCATGCAGACCCTTGCGCAGCATCTGCGAGCTGAAGTAAGCCAGATAGGAAATTTTCTGCACGTTGCCGAAGGGGTCCTTGAGCAAGACCTCCACATTATGCGAGCCGGTGTAGGAGTAAAGATTTTTCAACTCGAACGATCCGGGCGAAATCTGTTCCTTTTTGATGAGTACGCCGTCCAGATAGATTTCCGCTTCCGTGGGAAAAATCACCGACCCCGAAAGATCCATCACCGGCTGCGTGATGAAATACGGATCCAGCCGGTAAACCTTGGAGAAACCCACTCCGCCCATGTTGAGTGTCCCGCCCAATTCGCCGGAGTTCGCGTATTGGTCGCCCAGCACCAGCCACTGAAGATTGTCCCGGCGCTCATAGGTGGCGCTGCTTTGCAGTCTCACCCAGGAATCTTCCGTGTCCGTTTTGGTGTAGAGCGAATCGGAAACCACAAAAACATCGCCCGCATGAAAACCCGCCTTGTTCGAGACGGAAAACGATTCAAATCCGCCGCGGCTGGCGTAATGGTAGTTGAGACCGTAATTGACAAAAGCACTGGTTTCCCGCGGGTAGTAGATGTTTTTTGCGGCGGCGCGCAGGGCGAAAAGGTCCGCGGCCGTTTTTCCGGATTCGGTCGTCTTGCCGATGACGGAGACCGTGAGTTTTTTTTCATCAAAATTCCAGGTCACATCCAATAGGGCGCTCAAGGGAACAAAGGGCTCATCCCCCCGCAAAATGATTATCTTATTTCCGGGGTACTGCAATTTCAGCGTGTCGGCGTCCTGCACGGAAATGTACAAATTTTGCTGATTGTCCATTTCCAAGAAAAAATCGCCTTTGGGCTGTGTGTTGACGGTAAAACTCACGACAATCTGGGTTGTCTCTTTTGTCGAAACCCCTGGGGGCGTTTTTGCCGCGGCGGGCGCCGGGACTTCCGGCAAAATGGACTTAGATGCGGCCGGTTCTTCGGCTGCCCCCACCGATGCAATCAAGAGGGAAAATAAAAGAAAGCAAACGAAAAAAAAGGGGAATCCACTCTTATTTGGGATGGGAAAGATTTTGTCATTGTTTGTCCCAAATTTTCGATGAGACACGAAAAATACCGATTCTCCTTATTGAAAAATCATACGCAGCGTTTTGCATAGGAATTGAAAAAGCCCGCATAATCTATTGCGCGCACATGCTCTTCTGGACATTGAGATTTCCGAAAATAATGTTGTCTTCCGTCTGTGCACTGACTTCAACCTTGGCCACTTTGCCGCATATGTCCTTTGGGATTTCCGCTTCATATGGGAAAGACAACCCGTTTAAAATATACCAGCCGGCGATTTCTTTTGAGAAAATTTCTTTGCCTTCGGCGTCTTTTCCGGAAAACTTCACGGCACGCGTCTTGATGTGCACATTGCCCGTGTTTTTGACAACGGCCTTCACGACACCGTTGGACATTTCAATGCTGTCAAACACATAGCCTTCCTGCGGCTTGAGCGGTTTGACAAAAATCGGCATCGAAAACCGAAACGCGATGGTGACGCCTGCTTTGATGTTTTTATCCTTGACTTCGATGTCCTGTTTATTTTTGGGCGTGGGAATTTCCTGAACAAACAAGCGGTAGGTCTTTTCTCTGGCGGACGGCGGAACCTTGAGACCAATTCTTACGGCCCGCTGAGAGTTCGGTTCAACGCTCATGATTTTCGGGAAGAAGACAATGTCATTGGTGTCGGTCAGGACGTCTTTGCCCTTTTCGTCTTGACTCCACTCCTGAAGAGATACTTGGAAATCGATTTTTTCGCTTCCGTTGTTAATGACGGAGAAAACGCCGCTTTTGACTTTGGCGCTCAATTCAATCGTCGTCGGCTGCACCTGAAAATCAGAGGCGTTCGATCGACTGATCCACAGCAGGGATAAACATAGCACAAACAGCATCAACATGACTGACTTTACGGCATTACGATTCCCGCAAAAAATGTTTCTCATCCCCCATCTCCGTTTTTTTATTTTTAGAACCTCAACGCTTTATCGGCGCCCGCACGCGCGGGTTCATCTTCCTCGCCCGTTTATGATTTTTGTTGAAACCGTCCACAGCATCTTTTCGGCGCATCAGAAATTGGAACGATCAATCCATTTCCCATCTTGGAAACCCATCCGCTTAATAACTGAGCGTTAACGTGATGGTGTCACTATACGCGCCCGCCGGTGCGTTGTCAAGCGCTCCGGCGGGAATCGTCGCCTGAAGATTTAAACGGCTGGCTCCATTGCCGCCGATATCCGTCGTTCCACCCGCGCCGTTCAATAGAGTGCTGTGGCCGACAGAGTAGTTGATATAGTTTCCCGATGAATCCTTCAGGCGTGGCGAGCCGGAATAATTCAATCCGCCATTGTCGGAGACGGAGATCGAAGCGTTCGTTGTGCATTTCACGACCGGTGGCACCACAGTCGCCGTCGCTCCTGCCGCATTCGTGACGGCGTCGACCGTGCCAAAACTCAAAGCGGGGCTTCCGGTAACCAAACAAGCATTTTGTACTGAGCCGGTTACGCTGCCGATCGGCAGGGAAGCCGTCATGGACCCCCCCGTCCAGCTGACGGTTGCGGTTACCGGGGATGTATTCGCATAAGCGCCGGCGGGGGCATTGACATACTGCGCCTGCGTCATGGAACTGCCGTTGGCGGTAAACACATCCACCGGTGATGCCCCATAGGTTCCGCTGGGCGCGACACCAAGCGTATATCCAATCGTATTGGCGCCGGATGATATTTGCCAACCGCCGGCCGGATTGACGGATATCGTGTAGGCTGTGCCGGTTGAACAGGTAAATTGCGGTGAGGTGACGGAAGCAATCACCGGATCGGCAAGCGTCGGGTCAATATTACCGAACGATATGCTCCCCGTGCTTGCCCCGTTGAATGCGCAGCCGGTCGTATTAATTACGATTGTGGAAACGCATGACGAATCTCGGCCTCTCTCTTGGTGTTTAATTCTAAACGAATAGGTTCCCGCAGCGGTCGGTGTTCCCGTGAGCGAGACGGAATTCAATGCTTGATTCGTTAAATTCAATCCGGGAGGGAGAGTTCCTGCATCTATTTGCCACCAAGGATAGCCGCCGTTTCCGTTGGTTCCCGTAAAGGTGTAAGAATAATACACCCCAAGAGTTCCCGCCGGCAGAGTACCTGGACAATCAATCGCTGCGTGAGCAATCCCCCGCAGCAATAATAAAAATAAAAGAACACGTCCTATCTTCAGGATGCCGGATTTCATGACGAAATTCTCAACTTGCGTAATAATACCTTTTATCATAATAAAAAACGCAGCCTAATGCAATTATCCATTGGGAACAGGCAGGCTGCGTCAACAGTTTAAAAATTGCCGTTTTTGCAACTAATACGAAATGGTCAGCGTCACCGTGTCGGAATAATCGTTATGGGCGAGCGCGGCTTGCGCGTCCGCCGCCAAGACCTTGATGCCGATGCCCAAAGCGCGCGGAGAGGTGAATCCAGCGCCGGTAAAATTGCCCGACCCGTTGGTGTCGCCCGCGCACGTGAAAATGTAAGGAATCACGTCTGCCGGCCAGCTTGCCGATTTGAGCGCCATGCCGCTGACGCCGCCGGAGGTGCAAGTCTGGTTAAGGGCTGAGCCGTTGGCGCTGGAGACCTTAACCGTAAAGACAACTCCTTTTGTGCAGGAAACCAATTCATCGGCAATCGGCGTGAAAGTCTGATCGCCCACCACTTGCGTGTCAATTAAAAGCGGCGCGGAAAACTCGCCATGCTGAGTCTCCTCGCACAAAACGCCGACCTCCGCCGTTACCTTCAGGGTTGTATTAGAAAATCCCGCCGGCGTCTCTGCGTGGACAGCGTTTAAAGGGATGCTCATGGCGGCGAGAGCCGCCATGAGCCGAAAGAGTTTTTTCACGAAAAACATCCTAAACAACCCCTGAACGTCAGGAGAACACCGGATCCCTTAATAAGAAATCGTCACAACCAACGTATCGGTATAGTCGCTGTGAGGCGCGGCATTTTCAAACTGGCTTGTGGTGACCGTTCCATTAATGGTTACGGAAACTTCTTTACCGGTGCCAAATCCCTGTCCGGTGTATGGACCGGCGGTGCAAGTGGCATTGTAATTCAATGTGTCAGCCGGAGTGCCGGTAGATTTCATTGTGCCGGTAAAAGAAGTGCATGTACCGGTTTGTCCGCCCTTTGTGCTTGCCAATTGCGTGACATTAAAGCTTGTTCCATTAGAGCATTTGTAGGTCAAGCCGCTGGATGATGCGGTAACATCCGATGATGATCCCGGATCAATGGTTCCAAAATTCATTGTTCCATCTGTCCCGTTTTTGCACATGGCTTGAACTGCTGCGGACACGGAAACATCTTGCGATGTCGTTGCCGCCCAAACACCGCCGACCATGGCTAAAACCATTAACATTGACGCCAAAACTACCAAATACTTCTTCATATCTTCCTCCTTAAAAAAATTGTTTTTTTATTATCATTGTTCTTTTTGATTCGCAAATTTTTTAGTTTCTTTTCTCCATGCAGAATCTGCAGACGCCTTTGAAGTTGACGCTGACATCGTCCACCTGATGCCCATCAATCCAGTTTTTTTGACTTGCGGCAATCCAGTCGGTTTCTGGCTCCCCTTCCACATCAAAAACATTATTGCAAATCCTACAGTAAAGATGATTGTGAGGCTTTGTGTTGTGGTCGAATCTTTTTTTCTGCGGATCCACATCCAGAACCCTGATCATCCCCGCTTCGACGAAACTCGAAAGCGTGTTGTAAACCGTCGTTAGGGAAATTGCCGGGTATTCCTTCAAAAGCTCGGAATGAACATTTTCCGCCGTCGGATGATTCATTTTTTCCCTCAAAAGCTTCAAAATCGCCAATCGCTGAGGCGTTACCTTCAATCCGCTTTTCGAAATATCCGTCACATATAGTTCCATCGCCAGCCTGCTATCAACTAGTATTTATTGTTGCCTTGTAATAAAGCAAATAACGGGCCAAATTGATTTTTTAATAAAAAATTTTTTAGTTGATTAATTTCATTGTGTAATTTGTCTTTTTGTTGCAGACTTGCATTCGCAAAGATGCTCCCGTATTTAGTGTTTCTACTAAATACAGTGGAATTTTTTTGATTTTAAGGATCAGAAGGAATTTTTTAAGGGTTTGATGCCCAACTTCTGCATCCGCCCGCGCAGTGTATTGGGATGCAATCCAAGCAGCACGGCGGCGCCTCTTGGGCCTTCGATGCGCCAGTTGGTGCGCTGGAGAATTTTGATGATATGGCGTTTTTCCACTTCGGCGAGATTGGTGATTTCATTTTCATCGACATGACCTACGGCCGAGTCGGTCAGTTTTTCCGCCAACCGTAAAGCATCTCCTTGGGAAAGAATGACCGCCCGTTCAATGACGTGTTCCAGCTCCCGAACATTTCCCGGCCAGGAGTAGGCCATGAGCTCCGCCATGATTTTTTGGGGAACGCTTTTCAAATTTTTTTGCATTTTGCGGCTGAACTTGTTGAGAAAATACGCCGCCAGAGCCGGAATGTCTTCTGTTCTTTCGCGAAGAGGCGGCATGGTGATGGGAAAAACATTCAGGCGGTAATAGAGATCCTGCCGAAAACGCCCTTTGGCCACCTCTTCCTTAAGATTTCTGCTGGTGAGTGCGATAATCCGGACATCCACCCGGATGGTTTTCGGGGAGCCGAGTCTTTCAAATTCCCCATCCTGAATCGCACGCAGGAGCTTGGCCTGTAAATCCATTGGCAATTCCGTGATTTCGTCGAGAATCAGCGTTCCCTTGTCAGCCAGCTCAAAACGGCCGATCTGCATTTCCGTAGAGCCGGTATAGGCGCCCTTCTCGCGCCCGAACAGTTCGCTCTCAATCAAATTGGGCGTCAGCGCCGCGCAGTTCACCATGACGATCCGTTGATCCTTGCGGCGACTCAAATCATGAATGGCGCGGGCAATCACGCCTTTCCCCGTTCCCGTTTCTCCCATGATCAGCACCACGGAATCTGTCGGCGCGACCTGTTCTATTCGGGAATAAACCACCTGCATCGGCGGTGAGTTTCCGATGATGCCCTCGAATCTGAATTCATGCTGGGTTTCGGGCCTCAGCGGCAAAGTTCCGGCGATGAAATCTTCGTCCGAAATTTGCGCTTCCTTGACGCACTTCTGATACCTCTCCTCCATTTTCTTGCGATGCAAAGCGCCCGCGACAATCTCCCCGATCAATTTTAGCCTCGTCACAAGACCCCGGTGAAATTCGATTTCCCGTTTCATGGTTGCAATCGTCATTCCCGCCACCAGTTTCCCGGCGATATAATAAGGAATCAAAAGGGCGGATTTGGTCCCGAGTTTACGGAAGGTTTGCTTATCCTTTTCCGCCTCCTCAGGCAAATCTTCAATACGACTGAAAATGACGGAATGCCCGTTGAAGGCCTGCTTTAAAAACCACGGAAAATATTTGTAGCTTATGGCATCGGGCAGCTTCGGCAGGCCCTCGGCGACATACTGGTGGATTAGGATTACTTCCAAGCTGCTTTCCGATACTTCCCAAAAAGCGCAGCGGTCCAGATTGAGGCATACGGCGATCTGCTCCAATGCTCGTTGGATTCTTCCATCAATCTCAGAGATGAGCAGGTTGGCAAATTCGGCAGAAAACTCAACGATCAGCCTCTCCAATTCGGACAAATCATGATCGGATCCGCCCTCCGAAGAGGGCGTCGGATTTCTTTTCCTCATCGTTTAACGGCAATCCTCCTTTCCTTAAGCTTGCGGCGGATAAGACCTTCTCCATAATTTTTCCAAAAAAATAAACGAATGGGAATAAAAAGAGTCTTGCCAAAACAAGAATACCTATTCCACCGGGCTGACATTCAGAGCAAGCGGCCATGCGTAAGTTCCCGCCTGGGATGTTTTATCAAAAACAAATCGGTAATTGAGCGCCACAATGGAAGTGCCGGTAAGCTGATGAGTGATGATGCCTCCGTTGGGACCGATAGCCACTTCCCTGCCCAAACCGCTGACCAACACTTCCTTAAACGGCATCCCGCGGGCTTCAAAGCTCATCATTATACCCGCCCGACTGTTGTTTTTTATCTCCAACAGAGAGCCTGCTTTGATGTCCATATAACCCCGCCGGATATCTGCTTCGGTCACCACAATTTCCGCGGGCTGGCGAATCACATGAAAACTGGCACGCGCCAGGACTTTCGCCGTCACCTGAATCTGCGTGCTCATCACCTGCGTGGAGGCCTGCGACGAGACCGCCTCATTCAGAGGCGCCAGGGACAACGCCGCAATCAGCGCCGCCGTTACCAGCCGTGATTGGATCTGCAGTCCATGTTCAATGTGATTTCTCTTGCAATGCCCGGCTTCGATGAGCACTTCGCCCAGCTTTTTGCCGCTGGTGCGCTGGCGCTCAAGAGCGTCCTGAAGCTGTTCATGGGTGATGTAACCAGCGGAAACCAGCAGCTGTCCCAAAGACAGACAGGTCGGCGCGCCGGTTTCGCCCATTTGTTTTTGAAAAGCGAGGATAATATCCAAATCGCGCCGGGTGATGTAACCGCGGCGCACCAGCACTTCGCCCAGCTTTTCACCGGTTTTTTTCTGCTCCTCGAGAGCCTCGTCAAGTTGTCGGGGGGTAATCAGCCGAGCGGAAATTAAGAGTTCGCCCAACATCCGCCGAATGCCGGCGGCCGTGCGGATGGCGTCCTGCGTATTGGAAAAGTCGCGTTGCACCCAGAGCACGGCGTCAAGCTCGGCGCGGCTGATGATACCCATATCCACCAGAACGTCGCCCAAAAGCCTTTCGGTTTTTATCTGCTCTTCCAGAGCGGCATTGAGTGCCTCCGGCTCGACGAATCCGCCGTCCAGAAGAATACGCCCCAGCGGCCGTTTCACCGGATGAGGATGATATCCTGTCCGGGATTTTTCCGACGTATTTTTGTCCGTCTTCATCGGCTCTCCCTTTTCCTGGTTATCATCCGCGGATGTTGATTGCCAACTTTAAGCCGCACCACACAACGCTTTTTTCAAGGATAGGTTAACTCCACCTGTTTTTTTTGTCAAGAAAACAAATTTTTTGCAATTGGTCGAATTATTTTGAATTATGACAGGAAGTTACAAAAGGCTGTGGACAAACGCCGCTTGGGTTATCAACAGTCATTTTGACGCTGTATTCCGCCCCTGCGATAAGAGTGTCGTCAGGCCGCTTGTGGGGGAATTTTTAAAAAGGAAAAGCTTGACGGCTGATTTTCTTTGAGGATAAAAAACCTTCAGGAAACGCGAAAGTTGCAACGCGATGAAAGACAAAAGACTCCATCTTGAATATCCTTGTGTCTGGATTTATAAAATCATCGGCTCCGACCGGAAAGAAATGGAAAGAGCCGTCTGGGAGATTGTTCCGCGGGATAAAGGCTGCATCTCTTTTTCGCGCAGCAGCGCCGCCTCCAAATACATCTGCCTTAACGTGGAGGTCAGAGTCGAAAGCGAAACCCACCGCCTGGCCGTTTATCAAAGTCTGCAGTCCCACCGCGCGATCAAGATGGTTCTGTGATCCTTTGCGCGGAAAAAATCGCTTCCGCTCGGCCACTTTCCCGACCGCGGCGGGAGCCATCCATTCCCCCGTGTGCGAATTCATTCGGCGAGATCCTTCAGGTCTGCCGATGGATTCGAACAAGCATTACTCCTTGGGGTATCCCACAGACTGCACCAGCGTGATTTTCTGATGATCGCCGAGCTTCATGGCCTTGGCCAGCGCTTCCCGATCCAGCGCGCTTCGCACAACCGTTCCCAATCCTTCCGACGCGCAAAAGAGATAAACGTTCTGGCTGATGAAGCCGGTATCCGTCGCCGCGTAAAACGACTTTTCATCGTCGGGTATGTTGCCCATTTTCTTGAAATCAGCGACATAAATGAGCGTGACCGGAGCGCTCGCCGCAAAGGACTGTTTGCCGGTGAGCGCGCGGAGATCCTGCGTGACGACGGGTTTCAAAACATGGGCCTTCGCCTCATACAAATACACGCCTTCGGGCAGCGCCACGTAAATGTCGATGCTTTGGCGGTTCATCGCCGAAGGCGCGGTACGTTTGCCCGATGCCGGCCGGTTGATGCCGCAGGCCGCCCAAAGCATGTTCGATAAAACATTGGAAGGAAGCGCCTTGGCGGCGTAAGAACGCTCGGATTTTCTTTCCTGCAGCGCCTGCATGAGTGATTTTCCGCCCTTGAGCTGCACGGGGGGAAGCTTGATGATTTCAGCCGCCGACGCGCAAGCCGTAAAAACAAAAATGAAAAGCGCCGTCTTGATCAGTATTTTTTTGCCCATCCCTTTTCCTCCTGAATGATATTTGCCTTTGTTTGAATTTTTTCACTGTCTCAACGATGAATTTTTTCACCCGCCGGACAAAAGCGCTTCTCGGCCGTTTTGCCGGAAGGTCTCCTTGATTTTAGCAAACTCTTCCGGCGTGAGCAACCGGTAGGTCTGGTCGCCGCGCTGCCGGAAGTAGATTTTCATGTTCGGATTCGCCTCAAGATTGAAGTTTTCCTTCTTGAACGGCCGCACAAGGATTTTCTGCGTGTCGGTGACGTGAAATTTGTCAATCACCCGGATATAATCGGGCATCCACTTGGGATCCATGCCGCCTTCCTTCTGCTGCCGGACGAACCACTGATACACCGCGTCGGGGTCAAACGCCGCGCTTTCCTTGAGCTGCACCGTGATCATCACCTTTTCATCCGACACCTCGCAGGGCGCGCCGTAGGCGATGGCGCAGTCCACGCCGGGGATCTTCTGCGCGAACTCGAGAACGTTTTCCGCCGAAAAATTTTCGCCGTCCTTGCGGATCCAGTCGTCGGTCCGCCCGTTGAAGAACAGGTAGCGCTTGCCGTTGATGACGCGGATATGCCCCAGATCGCCGGAATGATACCAGCCGCCCCGGAATTTCTGGTTGGTCGCCTTGGGATTGCCGAAGTAGCCGTCGAAACGCAGATTGCTCTCGCCCACCTTGCGGCAGATTTCCCCCACGGCCTTGTCGTAATTGGTCAGCGAGCCGTTGGCGTCCACGATCCCCGGCTCGCATTCCCGGCCCTCCTCGTTGAGAATGCGGATGGAGGCATCCACCTTCCCCACCGAGTCAATCGGATCTCCCGGCAGGTTGGCCGTCGTGATGACGGCTTCGGTCGAGCCGTAAATTTCGTAAATGTGTTCCATGCCCAGATAGCGCTTGAGCTTGACGCGGTCGGCCACTGTGGCGCCGTTGCCGTACGCCTTGCGGAATTTGTTGCGTGGGTGTTTGGCCAGCGCGGCCTCGACGGCCTCGCCGCTGCCGTACTTGCGCTCCAACGCGTCGATGATGTAATGCAGCGGCTGTCCGACATAGTTCAGGAAAGTGACGCCGTACTGGAGCATGTCCCCTTCGAAAGCGCTGGCGGAGAAACGCCGCTTCAGAACAAAGCTTCCGCCCGCGATCAGCTGGGGCAGAATGCCGATATACCAGGCATTGGAATGAAACAGGGGCATGGAAATGTAGCCGCGGTCGTTTTTCTTCAAATGAACGGCGGACTGCACGACAAAGCCCGCGCCCACCAGTTTGATGTGCGTGCAGGGAACGCCTTTGGGCAAGCCCGACGTCCCGGACGTGTAGATGACGATGACCGGGCTGAAATTGTCCACCTTCACCCGGTAATGCGCCGGCACATGCATCCGCTGAGCCTGATCCACCGCTTCCCGTAACGACCTGAACCCGGAATCGGCGACGGCTTTTTCATCACCGACAAAGTAGACGTCCTCCCGGCCGATGACCCGGACACCGGAAATGACGGATCGGACTTCGTCAAGCGTGCTGTCATTGATGATGAGAAAGGCGATTTCGGCCTGATCCATGACCCGGGCCAGCGTCTCTCCCCGGAAGCCGGAATTGATGGCGAACAAAACGGAATTGCTCAACCCCGCTCCAAACGACGCGAAAAGATATTCGGGATTGTTGTCCATGTAAACGCCGAAGGACAGCCGCCGGTTTTTGTCCAGCCGGCCTTCGTCCACAAGTTTCTTCCGGACGCTCAAAAAGAAATGCGCGTAGCGCAGCGACTGCCGGTACACTTCCTCGTAGGAGTATTCGCGGCCTTCAAAGATGAAAAAGACGCGCTTGCGCCGGAACCAAAGTCCATGCATCGTCAATTTGATCATGGAGCTGAAGTTCACAAAGCCCAGATAGTTTTGGATAAGTTTTTTGAGATTCATCAATCATCCGCTCCTTTCCCGAAACATCTATGCGGCGTCATCACACGCACAACGCTTGATGGAGTTCCTGACGGGCGCTGTCCGTCAAGGTCTTCAACTGATCGGCGGAAACCCCCAAGTTGAGCAACGTCTGCGTGATCATTTCAATGCTGGCCTCAAATTCCGGCTGCACCACGTAGGTGACGCCTTTGGCGTACAGAGCGCGCATCTGCTCCACGCCTTCCGCGCGGGCGATGATGGGGATTTCCGGGCGGATCCGCTGCGCGTGGTCGATAATGCTTAAGGCGACCACAGCGACCGGTGTCGTGATCAGCAAAAGCCTTGCCCGCTTCAGGTCGGCCGCCTCCAGAATAATCCGGCGCCCCGCGTCGCCGAAAATAATCGGAAAGCCGCACCCTTTTATTTCCTCGATGCGGTGGGAATTATATTCCAGGACCACGAAAGGCAAATCCATCCTCCGCAGCACGTTGGCCACGGATATTCCCACGCGGCCGCCCCCGGCGATGACAATGTGATTGGACAATCCGCTTTGGGGGAAATGAAGAGGCTCGAGCTTCAGCGGCTTGATCCAGCGGCGCGCCCAGGCGTAAAGCGGCGCCGTCAGGCCTGACAGAAAAGGCGTCAGCAGCATCGTGATAATCGTCATGGTCAGCGCCAGCGAGAAGAACTCCGCCGTAATGGACTGGGTGCTGACACCCACGCGGCCGAGAATAAACGAAAACTCGCCCACCTGCGAAAGGCCCAGACCCATCGCGAGTGGAATGACGTTGCGGTAGCCGAACGTTCTGCTGAGCAGAGCAAAAATCAAAGCCTTGCCCAGCAGAACCAGGGCCACCAGCAGCAGGACGATTTTCCAGTTGGCCAGCAGGAAACGGACATCCAGCAGCATCCCGATGGATGTGAAAAACAAAAGACTGAACACGTCGCGCAGGGGAATAATATCGCTCAAGGCCTGATAGCTGTAATCGGATTCGCTCAACAGCATGCCCGCGACAAAAGCGCCGAAGGCGAAAGAAAGGCCGAACGCATAAGTGCCGTAGCCGATGCCCAGGCCGATGGCGGTCGTCGCAATGAGAAACAGCTCGCGCGAATTCCAGTCGGCGATCTTTCGCATCAGCACGGGGATCAGTTTGTTTCCGACGAAAATCATGACCAAAAGAAAAAGGGCCGCCTTGATCGCGGCGACAAACAGGATGGAGACGCCCGCTTCAAGGTTTTTCAGCTGCGGCAGAATGATCAGCATCGGCACAACGGCCAGATCCTGAATAATCAGAACGCCGATCATCACGCGGCTGGAGAGCGTCCCCATCAGCCCCTGTTTTTCCAGCGTCTTGACGATCACCATCGTGCTGGAGAGTGAAATGATCGCGCCGAACCAAACCGACGACGTCCAGCTCCAGTCCATCAGGCGGCCGATGATAAAGCCGTAAAGAATCGTTATAACAATCTGGATGGGCGTTCCGAAAAGGGCGATCGCGCGCACCGGCTTTAACTCGCGTAAGGAAAACTCCAGCCCCAGCGCGAAAAGCAAAAGGGCGATGCCGATTTCCGCCAGTTTTTCGATGTTGTGGACATCGGAAACCGTGATCAGGCCGGTGTGGGGGCCGACCGCGACACCGGCCAAAATGTAACCCAGAATCAGAGGCTGCCTAAGCGCCTGCGCAATCACGCCGCCCGCCAGCGCGGCCATCACTATGACGACGATATCTCCGGCAATCCCCATAAGCCCCTTCAATACGGCTGATTGTCAATCCTCAAATATTTCGTTGCGGATAACGGCTTCCCATCTTATTCTGAAAGCACCCACCCTCATAAAAAGTGATTTCCGCAGACAGGTTTGCAACCGCCGGCGAGTATAAAAAGATCCTTTCTCAATGTCAATGAAATCCTGATTTTTGTCCAGTCCGTTTAGAAATGACCCGTCAGAAAAAATTTCGTAATCCATAGAGGCTTTGTAAAGCCGATGGCATTGTTCGGCAAGTTTGCATTTTTTTGAAAAAGACGATGGGGATCGGTTCAGGGGTGTTTTGCGCGGACCATCAAAGACCGGATGGCTCGTTTTTGGGGATAGCGCGGTATAAACACATCACGCATAGGGCGGTGCAACTTGAGATCAAAACGCGCTAGAGATTGCCGTCGAATCCTCTGCAATCCTTGCATTGGAATAAAGATTGGGAGTGGACGATTCTTGTCGCAACTTCAGCTATAAAAAAACATACAAATATGCTAGAAAAAAAACATAACCCTTTAAGAAGATAATGTTGTCCGCATTTTTTTAACATAGAGGCTTGTGTTTTATGGGTTTTTGATATGAATGCGTGCACATGAAAATACTTCAGTGTTTTTCATTATGCAAGCAAAGAATTCGATAGAGTGATTCTGATAAAAGACAAAAATTTATGATCAACCTTGATAAGACGCAGTACCATTACATGGAAGAGATTAATTATGGCATCCTCAAACAAATACCAATCAATCATTCGAAAAAGACCCTTTGCGTTTTGGATATCGGTTGCGGGACGGGCGTGCTATCCGAAGCCGTTAAGAAAAAAGGTTATATGGTCTGGGGAATAGAGATCAATCGGGAAGCGGCGGACAGAGCCCTTCCGAGAATTGATCGCGTCATCAATGAAGACGTATCGCAGTTCGAAAAAATTGAAAGGATCATAGGAAATCAGCGTTTTGAATACATTATTTTCTCAAATATTTTGGAACATCTCTATGATCCTTGCCTCACGATTAAAAACTATTTGAAATTCTTGAAACCGGATGGGAAAATATTGATTTCCGTTCCCAATGTCGCCGTTTGGTTCAACAGAATCAAGCTTCTATTCGGCAACTTTGATTATACCGATACCGGAACCATGGATAAGACCCATATTCGTTTCTTCACATTCAAAACGGCGAAGATGATGGTCGAAAAATCAGGATGCTCCATCGTGAAGGTTGATTTTACGCCTTATCTCGTCAGGGCGCTGTTGCCCGTCATTAAGAAAACGTTTTTCGGCATTCATGATCAAAAAACATTCGATCCTCGAATGATTATTGATTCTCGATTATACAAATTTTATTTGAAATATGTCTATCCGGTTGAATATGCGCTGAGCTTTCTTTTTAGAAAGATGTTTGCCTATGCCATTATCGTTGTCGGCGAAAGAAGCGAGAAAATTTGATGGGGCGCGGAAGGCGTGGGCGTTATTGAGCACTGGAGGGACTTTTAACGTAGGGCACGAACATGAATCATTGCAGGGAAGAGGAGAAAAAAACATGTCGAAGCGGCAACCTTCTATGGAAAATTATTTGTCCCAGTTGATCCGAAGTTTGAGCGCGCTGGATCATGGGGCCGTTCTAAAAGTGGCGGACATTCTTCGTTCCTCTTATGAAGAGGAGCGCACGATATTCACGATGGGCAATGGAGGCAGCGGGAGTACAGCGTCTCACATGGTTTGCGATTTCAACAACGGCGCGACGGCCCGTTTGGCGAAAAAATTTAAAGTCATGTGCCTCAACGACAACATACCTTCTTTTTCGGCGATAGCCAACGACCAGAGTTATGAATTTGTTTTTGAAGAACAACTCAAAACCTGGATGCGTCCGGGGGATGTCGTCATCGGTTTTTCGGTCAGCGGCCGTTCGAAAAACATTCTCAAAGCGATCCGGTACGCAAACAAAAACGGCGCCATCACGATCGGCTTTTGCGGTTTTGACGGCGGCCGTCTGAAAAAAATAGCCCAGCACTGCATTCATGTCCAAGTCCATGACATGAAAATCGCGGAGGATATTCATTCCATCATCATCCATATGCTCATGAAAATATTGGGGGATCGTTTGTCCGGGAAGAAAATAAAAGGTTCCGGTAAAAAATGATTTGAAATCCTTTTTTGTTACTATATGAAAAAGTCAGTATGTCAGGGTCTGGATAAACTCGAATTGGGCTGCGGGCAGCGTCCGACGCCGGGGTATCTTCATCAGGATATCACCGCGCAGCCCGGCGTGGAGCTTGATTTTCACTGCGCGATATGGGACATTCCTTTGGAGGAAAATTCGCTGGCCGAGATTATCGCCGTGGGGCTGATGGAGCACTTGCGTTTTGAGGATTTTACCAAAGCGCTGAAACAAATTTACAAATTGCTCAAACCATGCGGGGAGTTTCTTTTTGATTTACCGGATATAAAGATTTGGAGTGAATACCTTTATTACATCACTCATGACATGCCGGAGAAATGCCCCTTTGCCCGGGAGCATGTCTATGCGACTTTCTGGGGTTGGCAGAGGTGGCCAGGGGACGAGCATCATTGTGCCTGGCAGAAGGATGATTTGCATCAGCAGCTTTTAAGGGTCGGATTTCATGAAATTCTTTATGAAAATTCCGAGATGTTTATTTCCCGGGGTATTTTGAGAAACCGTTTTCAGGATCCGGCCAACGCCCACCTTTACATTAGGGCGATCAAATAGATTCTGAAAAGAAAGACGATAGCAGGCTGGAACATGAATCCTGATTTATCCAAAGGTCCTGTTTCTGTGATTTTGAATGTCCATAACGAGGCGGATACGATTGAGCGTGAAATTTTGGAGATCCACCGCCAGATTCTTTCCAAATTGCCCGGCTCGGAACTCATCGTGGCGGAAGATGGAAGCACGGACGGCACCAAGGAAATCATTGCAAAGTATGTTTGGCTCCTGGGGGTCGTTCATGTGACGGCTTCCCACCGGAAGGGCTATGCGCGGGCCATGCGGGATGCGATGGCGATGGCGAAGAATCCCTATTTGTTTTTTAGTGATTCCGGCGGCAAGTTTAATTTTGACGACTTTTGGAAACTATATGAAGTTTGCCACCGGTATGCTCTCGTCATTGGCGTCCGGGCAAAACGAACGGATCAGTTGTATCGGCGTCTTCTCACTTCTCTATATAATGTTGTTTTAAGACGCTATTTCCACGTTGATGTGCATGATGCCGACAGCGGGTTCAGAATTTATTGCAAGCCCTTGGTCGATAAATTGTGCCGGGAAGAATGGATCAATCAATATTTGATCGGATCGGAACTGACGCTGAAAACGATATTCAGTGGAGGCCCCATCGGGTATGTCGAGGTTGCCTACCGCGGGCGTAAGGATCGGTCGCGGGCGTTGCCCATGAAGCAGATCGTCCTGGCGTCGTTAAGCGTGTTAAAAAATTTGCCGAAGTTGAAAAAAACCGTTTCGTCCGAATTTTATCCCAAACTTTTTTCTGAGATGCTTTAAGCCGTTTCTTGTTTTGCCGCACCTGCTGTCCTCAGGGCCGGAAGACGGGTATGAGCGGCTTTACAGAAATATTAGGTGATTGGCTCCGTGAAATTGGAAGGGATGAACATGCTTGAAGCAAGCTGTCGCCGTGGCGGCGGGCGATCCATATTTGCCGGTTTCTTAATCCTCTTGAGGTTTCTTCATCGGCTAGAAATTTTCCTCAAAATGCGTTTGATGAAAGCGGCGCAATGGATTTTTCTGTCAAAACTTTATTTCTTTTGTTCCGTTCCTTCCGGCTTCAGGGCGCTCCGATGCCTGGGAAGGCGTAAGAAGCGGCAGCCTTTTTCCTTTTTAATTGATTGTTAGAGCGGGTTTTTGTAAAATGCTTACGCGCAGTTTTTTCCAAAGAGGAGGGCTTAGGCTTATGAGGGGAGAAGATCGGTTGACCGAAGTGCCTTTCGGACTCAGGGAAAAGAACCGCGGATTCTGGAAACAGTTTAAAGCCATGCTGGCCGTGGCTGGATTAAAAGTCAAGCTCTGGGAGGATACAACTTTTGTATTGGTGGATGTGCCCCTGAATCCGGCCGCCAGCCATAAGATTTTGCCGCTGTTCATGCGGCTGGACAGGCCTGAAAGAGCGACCCTTTTTATTGCCCGGTACGCGCGGACGGCATTTACGGCGCCCTACAACGAGGCGGCACTTTTGATGCATGTCCGGACCCCTTTGGGGCGGGGGGTTTACTGTCCCTGGATGATTGTGAATGACGATACGGCCATGATTTACGGCCGGGAACTTCTCGGTTATCCCAAAAAAATGGCCGAGATTCCTTTTTCGGATGATAGTGATCAAATCACGGCAAGTCTGAGCCGACGCGGGGTGAAGGTCCTTTCCGTTCGAGCCCGGCGTTTACAAAAGGAAGCATACCCGGCACCGGTTCTGGAGAGGAAGACGTTTAACATCGGCGGGATGTGGCAGTCTTTTGCGTTCAATCCGATCTGGCTTTTTAAGCCTCGGGAAATCATTCATGAGTCCTACCGGGCCACGGCATCGTTGGAGATCATGCCGTCGGACTACGATCCGATTCGGGATTTGATATCCGATTTCAAAAATCCTCTGGACGCTCGCATAGCCAAGACGGATATCTTGGGAACAAAAATGTTGTGGCCGGTGGGCATCACGGGTCTGCGGGTCTTTGGCAATGCTTTTAATTTAAGATTTCGGTGATTTTGGGAAAAAGGTCCATGGGCAAGCGGGATTCATATCAAATATTTTCAGAAGCCGGCATGGCGGGCATGAAGCTTAAAAACCGGTTGGTCCGTTCAGCGACATACGAGGCGGCCATGACGAAAAACGGCCGGGTGACGGATAAGATATTGAATCTTTACCAGAACCTTGCCAGGGGCGGGGTTGGCTTAATCATCACGGGACATATGGCGGTTTCGGCGCAGGGGAAGGCCGCCGCTCGTCAAATCTGTCTCTATGACGATAGGTTTATCAAAGAAATTCAACCGATTGCGGACACGGTCCATCGTTCGGGTGAGGGCTGTAAAATTGTTGCCCAGCTGAGTCACGCGGGAAGACAGGTTCTTTACGATAATCGGGACGCGGAAGCGATCGGCCCATCCGAGGTTCCCAGTCCTGTTTTGAAAAAAAGGGCTCGGGCGCTGACCATCGAGGAAATTGAAGTCCTTGTGCAGTCTTTTGCAGAGGCTGTTGTTCGCGCCCGGAAGGCCGGTTTTGACGGTGTTCAGATTCATGCGGCGCACGGCTGGCTGATCAGTTCCTTCCTCTCTCCCTACACGAACCGTCGGAAAGACGATTACGGCGGTTCGGTGTCAAACAGGGTGAAGATTCTGCGGGAGATTGTTTCCGCGGCGAGAAAAAAGGTCGGTTCTTTTCCCATCCTGGCCAAGATCAACTGCGATGACCATGTTCCGGGCGGGATCCATCCGGAAGAATTTCGGTTGCTCATTCGGGAAGTGGAAAAAACCGGTTTGGATGCCGTTGAAATCAGCGGGGGGATGTGGGATTGTCTTGCCCGTTCCCGAGAGGAACTCGGCTTTCCTCCGGTTCCGATACCCGAATCGCGCACGCAGATTGCCCACCCCGATAGGCAGTCTTACTATTTGAACTCTGTCAAGAACCTGAATCTTTCCATTCCGTTGATCCTTGTGGGCGGCAACCGAAATATAGAATCCATGGAAAAAATCATCCGGGAAGGAGCGGTGTCCTTTTTGGCCCTTGCCCGGCCGCTGATCAACGAGCCGGACCTGCCCCGGCGATGGCTCGAGGGGCAGGGCAAGGAAACCGCAAATTGCGTTTCATGCAACGCCTGCTTGGTCATGGTAAAACAGTTTTCCCTTTGCTGTTTGTTGAATGAGAATAAAACGATGCAGAAGGTGGTGCGAAGGATGATGCCTCTGGGATGGAAGTTGTTTTTTAGGTAATGGCGGTCCGGCGGCCGGACGGAGGAATTCGGGTCTGGAAGATCGACACGAGGACTTTCTGTCGGGCCGACCTTCATGGAAAGGGTGATCAGAATGAACCGGGTCATGCGTGCAATCATCAAATTCATCTACGGGCAAATTTTCAGCCGGGTGGATCTTTCCAAGCGATACGCCGCGGTCAACAGGATATCGGACAGGTTTGCTCAACTCTTTATGCGCGTTCCCCGAAAATGCAGGAGGCGTTCCGTTGATATCAGAGGCATTCCGGGAGAATGGATCGATGCGGATTTTCGGCATACAGACCGATGCCTTCTTTTCATTCATGGAGGGGGATTTTGTTTGTTTTCAACCGTCTTTTACCGGGAGATGGTCGGCCGTATCGCTCAAGCCGCGCGGGCCCGCGCTCTCTCATTTAACTACCGGCTTGCGCCGATGAACCCTTTTCCCGCGGCGCTTGAAGATAGCCTGACCGCTTACGAGTGGCTTCTATCGACCGGAGCGAAAGCTTCGCGGGTTGCGGTGATCGGCGATTCCGCCGGCGGGGGGCTTGTGCTTTCCTTGTTGCAAACTTTACGGGACCGTAAAATATCTTTGCCGGCCTGCGCGGTATGCATCTCTCCCTGGGCGGATCTCACCCTTTCCGGGGAGGGCTTTGAAGAAAGAAGGAAGAAAGATCATCTGATGAGGGGAACGGCTCTGCAATGCTGTGCGGCGCATTACCTGCAGGGGCAGAAGGCTTCCCATCCTTCTGTGTCGCCTCTTTTCGGGGATTTTTCGAATCTGCCGCCCCTCCTTTTTCAGGCGGGCGGTGAAGAAGTCTTGCTGATGGATTCCGTAACTGCGGTTGAAAAATCACGGGCCGTCGGAACAGCGGCCACATTAAGCGTTTGGGCCGGCCAAGTGCATGATTTTCAACTTTGGGCGAAAATCCTGCCCGACGGCAGAAAGGCGATTCAAGAGATCGGCCGATTCGTTCAAAAGCACATCCCCTGAAAAAGGGCGGGATCAGCGGAGCATATAGCGGCAAATCATATTCTCAATTTCCTGAAGAAACCTTTTGTCAGAAATGCCGGCGCCCTTGAATTTAATCTGGTGCAACATTTCCTCCATGAATTTGATCAGCAGGACGGCCGCCGCTTCGAAATCGGTGATGCGAATGAAATCCCGGTAGGTTTTCATGTACAGGACCAAAAGTTTGACGACTTTGTGTTCCTCAGCGGTGCGGATTTTTTCAATTTCTTTGTCCCGCATGGCCATGCCCAGGATTTCCCTGAGGAGTTGTTCGTTGACGCGATATTCTGCCACCAGCCGACGGATGATGAAGTGGGTCAGTTTTTTCGCTTCTGCGGCGCTCGTGAGACGGTAATCGGTCATGATGGATTCAAAGTTAATCAAAACCTTTTCGAAAACATTTTTGTAAATCCGCTGGATGATTTCGATAAAGACCTCTTTTTTGTTGTTGAAATAGCTGTAAAAGGTTCCGGTGGCGACATCCGCGGCGGCGGCGATTTGCAGGGCGTTTGTCCGGTGGTATCCCTTTTCGGCAAATAACTTGATGGCGGCTTTCACGATTTTTTCTTTTGTTTTGATGCCGCGCAATTGTTTGGGGATGCGGGCCTCATGATGGGCTGCGGTTGTCGGTTGGGTCACTTGGCGTCACCTCGTCGTAAATTTTGTTTCTTATACCCGATAAAGCCATCGGATATCAATGCTTTTTTCTCCCGGAAAAAATATGAAATCTATTTCATAATTTTCCTTGACAGAGCCGAAAAGAGCGTTTATATGTCAAAATACTCATCATGCTTTGCGTTTTTTTTGAAGCGACGTTTCTCGGGTTGCCGGGGTTGCCAGCAACGGGCAATTCTCGCGGAGGATTTTAACCGCCCGAAAAAGGCGGCGGTTATCCTATATCCCATGAGGGGGGAGGGGAAATGGAGAAAGAATCTTATGGAAATGTTTGTGCCGAGGACGTTTCGCATTACCGCGACCTTGCGCGCCAGTACGCGAAAAAATCCATTCTTCCGATTTTCGAAGGCGAATTCCCTGATGGGAACTTGTCTTTGTTGCCGGAGAAATTGAAAACCGCCTTTGAGACCGGTTTGGCCGCCGCACCGGATCCGTCGCTGAGCGGTTATGCTTACGGCATATGGGGCCGGGCGACGGATGAGCAGGGACTGACGCCTTCCATTGTTCTCCTGTCCACGGTTGCGGAAGTCTGCGGCGGTGTCGCCATGGGCCTGCATGCGCAAGGGGTCGCGACCCATATCCTGCTCCAGAGCAAGCAGACCCTGCCGTTTGTGCCCGTGAAAGTGGGGATGGGACTCCAGGAAGGTTTTTGTCCGCCTTTTTGGGGCAGTATCCTTTCCCCGGATCAGGATGCGCCGGCGAAAATCACGACGACCGCCGATCTGAAAGGCGACCGATACATCATCAGCGGGTCCAAATCCTTCGTTTACTCGCTGAAGGACGTCGATGCGTATGTTGTGTTTGCCCGCGTTCATAATCAGTGGGGATGTTTCCTGATCAACGCAAAAGAAAAGGGCGTAGAAAGAAAAGATGTCGGCGTCCGCACAGGCTTGCGCGCCTGCGCTGTGGAACACGTGATTTTTGACCGCGTGGACGTCCCGAGGGAAGCCCGTCTTGATGACGGAAATGCCCGCGATTGGATCGTCCGCGCCCTGATTTTAAACTGGATCGGGATGTCGGCCGTCGCCGTCGGCATCGGTCGAGGGGCTGTTGCTGCGGCCGAGAGATACGCGGCCGAAAGATACCAGGGGGGTAAACAAATCGAAGAACATTCGGCCATCAAAATGTTGATCGGGCAGGCGGCGGCTTCCGTGGCGGCGGCCGAGAAGTTCGTGCTCGCTTTTTCGGGCGGGGACCTGCACGCGCCTCAAAAACTCAAAGAAGCGGCGGAAACCAAACTCGCGGTGATGGAGCTTTGCGCCCGCGCCGTCACCGACTGCCTGCAAAGTTTCGGCGGTTATGGATATATGGAGGACTACGGCATGGAAAAGAGGCTCCGGGACGTCGCGGTTTTGAAATCCGCGTCCGGTTCAACCCCTTATCTGAAACAGTTCATTTTTGATTTGGAAAAGGAGGCCGTGAAATGAACCAGTCTCTCGAAGAAAGAATCGAACAACTCAAGCCGAAAAATGCGGCAAAAAGGATGAATTTATTTGGCCGGCTGCTTGTGGACAACCGCGAGATGAGCTTGTGGGAGCACGACACCAAGACGCTGCCCTGGGGCGCGCGCCGCTGGCGGCGCAAAGCGCTGAAGTTTTCCCGCGAATATATTCGCCCGCTGGCGCCCAAGGCGGATCTGGATCCGCACGGCTACGATCCGCGGCCGTTGTTGTCGGCGGCGGCGCGCAACGGATTTCAGACCCTTCTGCTGATTCCGCCGCTGGGCACCGCGAGCATTTTCCCCTATCTCAGAAGCACGGTGCTGCAGGTGGCGGTCGTGGGCGAAGAGTTCGCGACGGAATGCGGGGGACTCGCGTTGCTCCTTCTGGCGCACAATTTGGGCATGGCGCCGCTGTTGCTCTCGGGAAGTCTCAGAAACATCATCGGCCAGATGATTCCTTTTTATCTGAAATCCTACCTCTTGGGCAGGCCGGACTGCATGGCCTTCGCGATCACCGAGCCCGGCGCCGGATCCGACGTCGAGGAAACGGAAGGCGGCGCGCAGGCCAAACTGGTGACGACCGCGAAATACGTGCCGGAGAAGAAGGGCTATATTCTCAACGGCCGGAAATGTTTTATTTCGGACGGCGGCATCGCCAGCCAGGTGACGGTTTATGCGAAACTAGAGAATGAAGGCATCGAATCGTGGACGTGTTTTCTGGTGAAGAAGGGCACGCCGGGATTTTCGGTGGGACGACTGGAACGCAAAATGGGACAACGGGCCGCGGACGCCGCGGAACTGATTTTTGACAATGTCTTCGTGCCGGAAAAAAATGTCGTCGGCAAGCTTCGCTCGGGCTGGGCCAACAACCGCAATGTGCTCAATTATTCAAGACCCGTCGTCGGCGCGATGGCGCTGGGGCACGGTCGCGGCGCCTTTGAACGTTGCCTGGAATTTTGCCGAAAGACGTATCTGGGGCCGAAACGGCTCATCGAATATCAGGATGTCCAGCTGGAGCTGGCGGATATGGCGATCAGCCTCTGGGCGGCGCGTTCCATGATCTGGCACAGCTGTAAGCAATTCCGTGGATATCAGTCGGGGTCGGCCGCGGCCAAAGTTTTCGCATCCGATACCGCCTACAAAGTCTGCAATCAGGCGATGGAACTCATGGGCGATCACGGCTATCTGCACGCGCACGGTGTCGAGCGGGCTTGGCGCGATTCCCGGCTCACGCAAATCTACGAAGGCACGAATCAGATCAACCGGCTGGCGCTCATCGAGCATCATTTAAGCACGGATTTTTCTTGAAGCGATTTGAGGCGCCATTGAAGAGCAGGAGCGCGAAGAAACGTATCATTCAAAAAGGAGGACGCCGTGAGTAAAAAAATCATTGCGGGAATCATTTTGGCCGTCGCGATTTTCCATCTGGCCTGGTATGCGGGAAGTCGTTTGTACCAGAACCGAAAGCTTCCCGATCATCAGACCATCCGGCAATATCAGGACAATATGATGAAACAACTGAAGATGAATGTTGACCGGTCGGCCGTGGAAGAAACCTACATCGCCGCCAACGGCAACCGATTGCATCTGATGATTGCGGCCGTGGGGAAAAACGCGCCGACGCTGGTGTTTATCCCCGGCACGACGGCTTACGCCCAAGTCTACGCGCAATTTTGCTACGACATGTACCGAGAGGGGTTCAACGTCATCGGGTTCGACCCGCGCGGCCACGGGTTAAGCAGCGGTCCGCGCGGCAATTACACCATCAACGAGCTGGTGGATGACGCGCTGGCTGTGGCGAAATACGCCCGGGAAAGGTTCGGGGGAAAAGTTGCTTTAGCGGGCAGCAGTCAGGGCGGCATTGTCGCTTTTTACGCCGCGGCGAAAGACGATTCGATTGCAGCCGTGGTGTGCCACAACATCGCCGATCTCAACGGGAAGGATAATCTGGTCCTTTCGCAAATCAGGCCGCCGCGATTCTTGGTGCCTCTTTGCGCATTTTTTATGAATCTTTACGGTAACTACTCCTTCCCGATTTCGCTCTACCTTGATCTCTCGAAAGAAAAATTTCCTGATGGAACCGATGCGGCCGCCTTGATCAAACGCGATCCTCTGGCTGTTTCCTGGATAACGTTTCGGGCGCTGAATTCATTGATGCGCACAGAGTTGGCCAAACCCGTGGAAAAAATCAGGGTGCCGGTCATGCTCATTCACGCGGGCAAAGACAATATTTTTCCGCGGGCCTATGTGGAGGGCATTTACAACCGGCTGACCTGCAGAAAAAAATATCTTCTGCTGGAAAATGCCGAGCACTTGGTGATGACCAACAATGTGCCTGAAATTGTGCCGCCGACGGCGGCCTGGCTCAAGGAGGTCATGCATTAAAAAGGGAGAGCGAACCGGCGCGGCAACGCCGCAAAACGCTCGGGGGATGCCTTCGGGAGTTGCGCATGAGAAAAAGCATTTTTATAACCGGCGCGTCGGCCGGCATCGGCAGGGCGACCGCCAAGCTGTTTGCCGCGCGGGGATGGTTTGTCGGCATTAGCGATGTTGACGCCGCCGGTCTTGAAGAACTCAAAAACATTACCGGCGGAAAAATCGTCTTCTCGGCGCCTCTGGACGTAACGGATGCGGAAAAAGTTTCTTCGGTATTGAAGGAATTCAACGCGGCCGCGGGAGGGAGACTGGACGTTCTGTTCAATAACGCGGGTATTCTTCGCGTTGCGCCTTTTGAAATGATTCCCCTTCAGGATCATCATGCCATTCTCGACATCAACGTGGGAGGACTGATGAATTGCACCTACCACGCTTTTCCGTATCTTAAAAACACCCAAGGATCACGGGTAATCAATATGGCTTCTGTCGCGTCCGTGATCGGAACGCCGACGCAGGCGAGCTATGCCGCCTCGAAATTCGGGGTGAGGGGATTAACCGAGGCGTTATATGTCGAGTGGAAACGGTATGGCATTCATGTTTGTGACATCATGCCCTGCTATGTCAGCACGCCCATGGTTAAACAAAATCCCGGCAAGTTCGTTGATCGCGTCGGTGTTTATATAACGGCTGAGGATGTTGCGGAGACGGTCTGGAAGGCCGCCCGGCGCAAACGCCTCCACTGGGTGATCGACCGGCTTCCCAACAGGTTTTATTATCAGTTTAGAAGCCTTATTCCCTATCCGTTGGAGAAGTTTGTCCTGAGAAAGATGGCGGGATTATGAGGAAGCAAAAGCCGAAGGAAAAGCTTCGTACGGGCAAGTTTCTGGAGAATTTACGCTATGAGGACTTGCTCAAGCTCAACCGGAAACAACTCATGGCATTGTTTTCCAAGCTTGACGCGCCGTCCATTTCGGAGATGAAAGGCGAATATCGAGCGGCTTTATTGGACAGCGGGCACATCGTCAACATGTTTCTGGCCAGAATGTACCTGCATTTCACCTGGGGCGACTGGCAGCACAAGGCCTTCGAGCCGCTGGGGGAAACGCATGGCCGCGGGTACAATACTTTTATCACGACCCAGACGAAACTCTGCGAGAATTTTTTCCTGGCGTTTTTGATGAGGTGGATCGAGACCCTGGTGTCGCTTTTCCGGCTGCACAATTCCCGGAGAGTGGCGAGGATCATGCTCAACAAGACCTCCATGGTGTCTTCGGTTTTTGACGGCCGTCCGTCTTTCCAGTTGAGTTACCGGGAGTTCAATACTTTTTTCGCCAACACCATGACCGACGAAGTGCGCAAAGTGAACGATAAGCTGTACTTGGGTATCGGACGGCTCTCGATCACGTTCGGCAAATTCAATCCGATGCCTTTTGTGCTCATCGGTCCGCCGGATCCGTGGGTCGGTCCCGACATTCCCTATCCGAACGAATGAATGGGCGCAAGGAAAATAAAGGAAACATTAAAAAGCAAATGACCATGGAAATGGATTTATTTTTCAGGAGGTTTCAATGAGAGACGTTTACATCATTGGTGTCGGCATGACGCCGTTCGGGAAACACATGGACAAAAACATGAAGACTCTAGCCGCGGAGGCGGTCAACGCCGCCTTGCGGCACGCGGGCTTGACCAAGGAAGCCATTCAAACCGCTGTCGTGGGCAATGCTTATCAGGGGATTGTGACCGGTCAAGAGTCTATTCGCGGACAAGTGGTGCTGCGGGCGATGGGCATCGGTGATATTCCCGTCACCAATGTGGAGAACGCCTGCTGCTCCTCCGCGACAGCGCTCCAGGTGGCATGGATGGATATCGCCTTGGGCCTGCACGACGTGGGATTGGTCCTGGGCATGGAAAAAATGTACATGGAGGACCGGGAAAAAAGGCTGAAGCTTTATTCTTCATCGGCCGATGTCGAGGTTGTGGAGATGTTCGTCAAGGCGATGAAAGAAGACGCCGAGCGCAGACGAAAAGAAGCAGAAAAGAACGCGGCGGCGGGCGGCGATCAGAAAAAGGAGAAAGTCGAGGGCAGCGCCTTCATGGAAATCTACGCGACGGCGGCGCGGATACACATGGAACAGTATGGAATCACCCAGCGCCAGCTCGCGGTCATCAGCGCGAAGAATCACCAAAACAGCGTTCATAATCCTTACGCGCAATACCGCACCGCCTTTACCGTTGAGGAAATTCTGGCTGCGCCGCTGGTGGCTTATCCTCTGACCCGTCCCATGTGCTCGCCGGTGGGGGACGGCGCCGCGGCTTTGATTGTCTGTTCCAAGGATTACGTCAAGAAGATCGGCGCAACAAAACCGGTGAAAATTCTGGCGACGGTGCTGGGCGGCGGCATGGACAGGGACTTTTTCGCGCCGGACATCGGCGAACGCCTTTCGAAAATCGCTTATGAAAAGGCGGGCGTCGGTCCCGAAGACATCGACGTGGCGGAAGTCCACGACGCGACCGCGTTCGGCGAACTGCGCGCCTGCGAGGATATGGGATTTTGTCCCAAAGGCGAGGGGGGCATTTTTGCCGAGCAGGGCCACACGGCCATCGGCGGGAAGATTCCCATCAACCCTTCCGGCGGCCTGGAATCTAAGGGGCATCCTGTGGGGGCGACCGGCGCAGGTCAGATTGCGGAACTCGTCTGGCAGCTGCGCGGCGAGGCGGGCAAGCGCCAGGTGGAGGGCGCGCGCATCGCGCTGGCTGAAAACGGCGGGGGCAACATCGGTGTGGAAGAAGCGGCCATGGTCATTACGATTCTCCAAGCGGATTTCTAGAAGAATTCCCAAAGCTCTGGCAGGGAAAAAGATTATTGAAGATTGATGGAGTGTAAGAATGTCCAACGAATTAAAAAAATTTCCATTGTTTAAATCCGTGTGGCTCCGGGTGAAGGACCCGGACAAGACGGCGCTGATTTTTGTCAATGATGACGGAAGCGACGAACGCTTGACCTATGCGGATATTTTTGAAAACACCCATAAGATATCGCGGGCGCTTATCAAAGCCGGCGTGGGACGCGGCGACACGTTCGCGCTGGTGATGCGCAATCACCCGGAATTTCTCTACAGCCTTGCCGCGGCGCTGTCCCTGGGGGCCATTGTCGTGCCCATTGATCCCCGCTCCAAGGGGGCGAAGTTGGCTTTCCAGATCAACAACACCCAATGCAAAGGCATCATCGTTTCCGATGAGTTTCTCGAGAACATCCGGGAGATTGAAAAGGACATCAGCGGCGTTCCGGTGATCGGCGTGGCGTATAAACGCCATCACGGAATTCCGGTTCATCCCGCTTATCCTGTCTTGAATGAAATTCTGGAGAAGGAAAGCGGTACGCCGCCCGACCAGGTTCTGCCGCTGGATTTGAAGCGGCCGGTGCAGATCATTCATACATCGGGAACCACCGGCGATCCCAAGGGCGTCATCCTGCGCGCGCAGCGGCTGAGGGATTCCGCCATCCTGGGGTGGCTGATTTATAGATACAAAAAGGACGACATTCTTTACAACGGGCTTTCCCTGACGCATGGGAACTGTCAATCGGTGACGTTGTTTCCGGCGCTGTCCAAGGGCATTCCCGCGGTCATCGGCGAAAAATTCACCAAAAGCCGGATTTGGGATATCTGCCGCAAATACGGCTGCACTTCTTTTTCGTCGCTGGGGGGGATGATGTCCGGAATTTACAATGAACCTCCCAAACCCAATGACGCGGATAATCCGGTGCGGGTGGTGGTGAGCGCCGGAACACCGGCGGCCATCTGGGAGGATTTTGAAAGGCGCTTCAATGTGAAAATTCACGAGTGGTACGCGGCGGTCGAAGGGGGTCTGGCGCACAATCCGCCGGGCAAGGGGCCGGTGGGGTCCTTCGGCAAGCCGAATTTTTTCATGTACCGGATGAAGATTGTGGATGAAAATGACAGGGAAGTCGGCCCGTACGTGAAAGGCGAACTGGTCAGCAAGATGACGTTTCGTCCGACGCGGGTGGATTACTTCGGAAAGAAAAAGGAATCCGAGGCCAAAACCAAAGGCGGTTGGCTGCGCAGCGGCGATATCTGTCACCGCGACGAGAAGGGATTTTTCTATTTTGATTTCCGCAAGGGCGGCGGCCTTCGCCGTCAGGGTGATTTCATTCAGCCGGATTACGTGGAAAAAATTATCGGGGGGCACGAAAGCGTTTCCGAAGTTTGCGTCTACGGCGTCCCGGCGTCCTCCGGCGCGCCTGGCGAAAGCGATATTGTGGCTGCGGTGGCGCCTTTCCCCGGCAAAAAAATAGACGTGGAGGGCTTGATCCGTCTCTGTTTGCAGAAGCTCGAGCGCAACTCTGTCCCCTCGTACTTCCAGATTGTGGATGAAATTCCCAAGACCATCACGGAAAAGGCCCTGGATAGGGTTCTCAAAGAGCAATTCAGACCCGACGCGCCCAATGTTGTGGATGTTCAAAAGCAACGGACAGAAAAATCCATCTGACTCGTGGCGATGAATTTTTTATGGAAAGAACAGACATGAAGCCGAGTGAAATCCACAACCAATCCTGCTTTTCGCGAATCTGGACGGTGGAAAAGTTACGTCAGTTGGGGACAAAAGGGCTGCTTGAATTGTTTAAGCATTTGTTGGCACCGCCTCTGCGCGAGATGAACGGAGAGTATCAAGGGCACTATTTCGGCGCTGACCATAGTCCTGTGAGCAATCTTCTGTGGCAGCTGGGTGCCAATTGGAATTTATTCAGCGGCAAGTGGCAGGGCAAATCTTTTCAGCCTCTTTCAGACATAACAGGATATGGGTATAACAACATGAAAAAGTTCGGCATGATTGTTCGTCGATGGCCCATGAGAACCAGTATCGGACCCTCCCGCTATGATGGCGGGGATGTGTTTTCCCTGAATTATGGCTATTATTATTCGGCCGCCGGCATCGTCAGTATGCAGGATGAAATCCGTAAAGTGCAGGAGGGTCTGTATCTGGGGGTGGGTCACTGGCGATTGCCGGTAGGCGTTTCCATGGCATCGGTGTGGTTTGCCCTGACGGGTCCGGTAGGATTTTTCGACCCCAGCGGCTTAAGATGATGAAATTTTGAATCAAGGAGGAGATATGAATGCCATTCATGAGACTCTGTCCCCCCTCGGCATTTACAAGGAAGGCATGCCGTGGAATCCCGTCGAGAAGGTCATCATGGAGCGCCGAAGCGTACGGCGCTTCAAAAAAGAGCCCCTGCCGGATAATCTCATCAGAAGAATTTTGGAGGCGGCGCGGTTTGCCCCGTCGGCAGGCAATGGCCAGCCTTGGAAATTCATCGTGATCAAAAGTCCGGAAATCATCGCGGAGATGGAACGGGACGCGGCCAGAATCACCAAGTTCTTCATGTTTTTCTACGGCTACACGATGTTCAAGGGTCTACGCAGAATCCTCTCCAAATGGATGGCCAACTTCAGCGTCATGCGCCTATACAGCAACGAATTTTGCACCCCGCCGTTTTTCGCCATGACCCAGGCCGCCGAAGATCAGACCGTTTATTTTCACGGCGCTCCCGTCGTCATCATGATTCTGGAGGATAAAAGAGGCGTGTCCAATCCCAGTATTGACGTGGGGATTGCCGGGGAGCACATCGTGCTGGCGGCGCACAGTCTGGGCGTGGGAGCGTGCTGGCTGGGTTTCGCGCGGCTTCTGACGTATTATCCCAAGTGGCGTAAAAAATTGGGTCTCAGCAAGTATCCTTACCGCTTCGGCAATTGCATTTGTCTGGGGTATCCGGCTTACAAGGCCGACAAGGAGGTGCCCCGCGAAGTCCAAATCGTCGAATGGCACGAAGGAAGCATGAAAGATGCTCCGCGATACGAAAGGCAGGGTGAATAAAATGAAATATTTGACATTATATGAAAAGTACAAAATTCCCACGTATGACCATCCTGATCAGATTCAGTCGGCGGAAATTGTATTCGACCACGCAAAATGCAGCCAGTGCGGGCTGTGCATGACGGCGTGCGCCTGGGGCGCAATTGTGACGGATTCCTGCAATCGAGCTGATATCGTTACCGGAAAATTCAAGGGGAAAACCGGTCTGCCGCTGGTGAAAAAAACGGCCAATGACAAGGTGAAAATATGCATGGGCTGCTTGACCTGCATGGCCGCGTGTCCCCAGGGCGCCATTTCCGTAAAAAGAAGTTTTCGTCCCGGTTATCGGTTGACGAAAATCTGTCAGGCGCCGGAGATGACCTATCCGAAACGCTATTAGAAAGATGGGTTGAAAAAGTCGCGGGGTTGTGGCAAATAAGCGGCAAATGAAAAAAATAAAATCCGATTTTGTCAGCAGGGGTATCCGTTGCGACGGCGACTTGTATCTGCCTGAAGGCTTGCGCAAGCCGCCCGTTGTGATTATGGCTCACGGTTTGACGGCGGTTAAGGCGTTTAGGCTTCCCGCGTTCGCCGAACGGTTTGTGAACAGGGGCATGGCCGCCTTTCTTTTCGATTACCGCACCTTCGGTCAAAGCGACGGAGAGCCCAGAAATCTGGTCAACCCGTTTCATCATGTTCAGGACTGGCTGGCGGCGATCGGGCACGTCCGCCGCCTGTCCGAAGTGGACGGAACCAAAATCGCTCTGTGGGGAACGTCCTTTTCCGGTGGACACGTCATCATTGCCGCGGCGAAATTCCCTGGCGTTGCTGCCGTGGTTTCGCAAGTCCCTTTCGTCAGCGGATTTTCATCCATCCGTCTCAAGCCGGTTTCGGATATCCTCCTGGCGACGATTTACGGCTTGGTGGATTATATGAAAACCGCCCTGTTGTTGCCGCCGCATTATTCTCCCGGTGTCGCCCGTCCGGGAACGTTTGCCGCCATGAACACGGAAGAAAGCTATCCCGGGTTTCTTTCCATTATCCCGGATGGTGTGGATTGGGAAAACAAGATGACCTCCCGCGCGTTTATTCTGCTGGCGTTTTATTATCCCATCCTTTATGCCAAGAAAGTCAATGCTCCCGTTTTGCTGATCGGCGGGCGACACGATTCTCTCGTGCCGTTTTCCGCGGTGCGGAAAACGGCTGAAAGATTTCCCCGCTGCGAATTTGTCGTTTTGGACTGCAATCACTTCGAGCCTTACACCGGCGCGCTTTTCGAAAAATCGGTTGAAATGCAGGTGGAGTTTCTAGAAAGAAATCTTTTGCGGAAAGACGCCGCGTCGTGAAGCGTTTTCAAAAATCTTTTTCAAAGGAGAAAAACCAATAATGAAAAACGCAGTCATTACCGGAGCGGCATCGGGATTCGGCAGGGCGCTGGCGATGACGCTGGCGAAACGCGGCGGATGGAAGATACTCATCGCGGATATCAATCGCGCCGGCATGGAAGAAACGCTGGCGATGGTGCGTCAAGCCGGAGGTGACGGGGACATTTTTACCTGCGATGTTTCCAAGCCGGAAAATGTCCAAGGCATGGCGGATTACGCCTTCTCGACTTGGGGGAAAGTGGATTTGCTGATTAACAACGCGGGCGTGGTGTCCTGCGGTTTTGTCGACGATATTCCGCTTGCGGATTGGCACTGGTGTGTGGACATCAATTTCTGGGGCATGCTCTACGGCTGCCATAGTTTTATTCCGAAAATGAAAGCGCAGGGCGGCGGGCATATCATCAACGTGGCCTCCAGCGCCGGCTTGTTTTCCCTGATGGAAATGGGTCCTTACAATATCTCGAAAGCCGCCGTGATTTCTCTTTCGGAAACGTTGCGCCAGGAGCTGGCGCCGCACAAGATCGGCATCACGGTTTCCTGCCCGATGTTTTTCAACACGCATCTTTTGGATCAAATGCGCTACAGAGACCCCTTTCAGACGGAGTTCGCCCACGCCGCTTTTGAGCACGGCCGCCTGACCGCTGAAGAAGTGGCGGAAAGAACCATCCGGGCGTATGAAAAGAACAAACTCTACATCATCCCGCAGTTCACCGGGAAATTCTACTGGGTGTTGAAACGCCTGTCGCCCGCCCTTTTTTATGGCGCCATTTCCTTTGCGACCAAAAGAGGTTACGGTGAAAAAATGGGCATCTTTCTCGCGAAGATCGGCATGATGTAGGCAAGCCGGGATGAAATGTCACAAAGGCATTGACTTAATCACCTGATTCGTATACGTTGCTTTGCAAAAGGCGTTGAACAGGGGAGACGATGGCGACCAAAAAACCACAGGAGAAAAAACCCTATTGCATCACATTCCAGCCTCGCGGCGGTTATCTTCATGTCTATGTCAGCGGCGAGGAAGATAACGAGGAAATATCGCTGGCCTACTGGATAGATATCGCGCAATATTGCCGGGAGCACGGGGTTTCCAAAATTCTTGTGGAAGAAGATTTTAAGATGGATAATACGTTGCTGGGAACGTATGAATTCATATCGCAGGGAGATGTCTCGGATTTTTCAAAAGTCAAAATAGCCTTTGTCGATCGGCACCCCGAGCAAGCCTCCACCAATCTTTTCGGTGAAACAGTGGCGCAAAACAGGGGAATTTCCGTCAAGATTTTTCCCGACATTCAAGAAGCCGAAAAATGGCTTCTGTCGGATTTTTGAAAAACGCTTATCCTTCCGATCAAGTCTTCAATTGCGTTGCAAACCGCAGCAGCCCGGCGTATGTCCATAGACGCTTTGCGGTTGAGTTTTTGGCGCACCCGCGTCAGTTCATTTCTGAACAATTCAAACCATGGAGTTTTGCCCAAAGCGCTTTTGTTCTGATTGTTTCACGATCACCCTTTTGAGGGAACGGGCAGAATCGCGGTTTTTTCGCCGACGGGCAGGATGCTTAAGGCGAAATGCTTTTGATATCTGCCTGCCGCGGCGAAAAATTCCTTCAGGCGCGCGCCGGGCATTATTTTTGGTGTCCTCTTCAACGGCAGGAAGAAATTGTCAAAATGAATCGGGATAACCAATTTTGTCCCCAGCGCAAGTGGCACATTTTTCAAATAGGCGTCGGTGTCGCCCCGACCCACCACGCCCAGCAAGACCCCATCCGCTTTCTTGCCTTCGTACATTCCGGGAATAAAACCGGCGCTGCCGTGATGAACGATGGTTCCGGAGGGGTGTGACATGAAGATGGAGAAAATTTGGCCGACTTTGTAATCCCCTGCCCGACACGGCGGGATCAGCGGGCGCTCAATGGTGCCGGCATAAGGAACGCTTCCGAATAAGGCGGCCCCATGACGGCTTTCAATGAATGTCAGCGTGAACGCTCCGATTTCGATGGATTCTTCGCGATTTATTTTTTTCAGGGATGGTTCGGGCAGTCCCGCGCCGCGGCCGACGTTGAGGGTGCTGGGGGAACCGATGAGCCATGCGCCGGTTTCCTGAGCGAAGTAAGGAGCGTCAAGACAATGATCGAAATGGGAATGGCTGACGCAGACGGCGCGGATGTTTTCTCCAAAAAGATCAATCCATTTTCGGACGGCTTTCACATCCGGTGGGAGGGGGCGCCTCAGGGCGACTTTGAAAAATCCGCAGCGGCTGACGTAGGGATCGATCAGAATGCCTGTTCGGCCGTCCGAAACCAAAACACCGGCGGTGCCCAACCAGGTCACATGAATCACGTTTGTCTTCGCAGTCATTTCCGTCACCGGCCGGGTCCACGGATATTTCCGTTGACACGCGGTCCGCTTTTTTCATATACCATACAAAAAGAAGAAAAGAATATCTTTTTAAGTTTTCGGGAGGGGGTGGCGCATGAGGGACGCCGTCGTCAAGAAGATTCAGGACCATGTCAGCCGTGAAAATTTTTTAATCGGCGCCGCATCGGCCGAAGCGCTCAACGCCTCGGCGCCGGAGGGTTTCCGTCCAAAAGATCTCATGCCCAGCGCCAAGGCCGTTTTGGTGTTGGCTCGTCCGCTGCCGCTGACGGTTTTTCAGGTTCCCAAAGAGAACAACGCTTTCTATCAGCGATCTTCGTACACGCACTATCTCATCATGGATCAACTGGCCAATGACTTGTGCCTGCTTCTCCAGCAGGCGGGATATCGGTCGCTGCCCGTTCCGTCCTACAGCCCGCTGAGATTTTTCGAAGGCGAGCCGCGCGGGATGATCAGCCTCAAGCACGCCGCCGCTTACGCGGGGCTGGGAACCTTGGGAAAAAACACGCTGCTGATTCACCCCGAACATGGCAACAGCATGCGGCTGGGCGCGCTGATGACGGAAATGGAATGGCCTCAATATGCGGCCGTCGCCGAAAAAAGTCCTTGTCCGGAAAACTGCCGGCTCTGCGAAAAGGCCTGTCCGGTCGGCGCGCTTCGGGATGGAAAGATTGACAAAATGAAATGCATGGGCACCAGTGTCGGACACATTCTGTTGCCGCCCGGATTCATGCTGCCCTTGATGAAGCGCGTGGTTGCGGCAAGCAGACGCATGGCGAAATTCATGGAACTGACATCCCTTAATTTTTTTGAAACCTACGGCATCCAGTGCTGCGCCTGTCTGAAGGCTTGCGTCCATTTTCCGGCCAACAAGTCCAAGAAAGTCGGGAGCGCTTAAACGTTCCCGCGGATGATCGCCATGGGCGTTTCGTCCTTTTGATCGTTTTGAATCCCATTCAGGCGTGCGCGTCCCGGCTGAAAGCGTGTTTTTATATGATGGTTTGTCGGCTGTCGATTTTCCCCCGCCCCGCCAGTTCTTGAAGCCCTTCGAAATTCAAAAGCCGGATGTTGTTGTTTTTTTCCTCAATGAATTTTAGGGCTTTCAAATGCCCCAGCGCGCGGGAGAGCGACTCCGGTCCCGTTCCCAAAAGGCCGGCAATCTGGACTTTGGAGACGGGCAGTTTGACCGCCGTTTTGTTTTTCTGCTCGCCGGCCAGATAAAGAAGATAGGCGGCCAGCCGTCCGGGGATTTCCTTGAGCGAGAGGTTTTCGACTTGCACGGTGAACTCGCGCAGGCGCGCGGAAAGGAGCGCCAGAAGGTTCATCGTAAGCTCCGGTTTGCCGGCGATGAGCTCGATGAATTTTCTCCGGTCGAAAAACAACAGCCGGCATGGGGTCAGAGCACGGGCGTTGGCCGGAAATGATTTTCCGGAAAAAACCGGCGCGGCGCCCACGGTTTCGCCTTCGCCTAAAAGGTGCAGAACTTGCTCCCTGCCGTCGGGGGAAAGCTTATAGACGCTCACGCTTCCTTCGGCAATCAGATAAAAACCGTTTCCCTCGTCGCCGTCGTGGAAAATGACATCGCCTTTTTTGTAATTTTTTCCGATGGCGATTTTTTCGATTTCCGTGATATGCTCTTCCGGCAATCCGCCGAAGAGCCGGCTTTTGATAAGAACGTCTCTCGTTTTTCTCACGGCTTCGGGTCTCTTTTGAAAAAAGTTTTCTTTTCTTAACATAAGTCAAGGACGCGCGACAGTTTTTTTCATACCATCCAACCAACAACATTCAAGGGAGGTGCCGTATGTTTTGTTATCAGTGTCAGGAAACCGTCAAGAATCAGGGATGCACCCTCAGGGGGTTTTGCGGCAAGCCTGAAGTCACCGCGAATCTTCAGGATTTGCTCATCTATATCTGCAAGGGGATTTCGGTTTACGCCGAGAAGCTCGAGGCCGTGGACAAGAAGATCGGCCGGTTTGTGTGTGAGTCGCTTTTTGTCACGATCACGAACGTCGCGTGGGACGACGAAGTCATTATCAAAAAAATTGAAGAGGCGCTGAAAGTCAGGGACGAGGTCAAAGCCATGGCGGCGGGGCGGATTTTCGAATCCTTGCCTGATTGCGCGGCGTGGGCGCCCCGAAGCAAAGACGAGATTGTATCCAAAGCCGCCACGGACGAGGTGCGCATCAACGCCTCTTCCAATGAAGACATCCGGTCGCTTCGGTCGCTTCTGGTTTTCGGCGTCAAGGGCATTGGCGCCTACGCCGATCACGCCGCGGCTCTGGGGTATGAAAGCGACGACATTTACCGCTTTGTCTTCGAGGCGCTGGCCGCCGCCACGCGGGATCTTTCCGCGGATGCGCTGGTTTCGCTGGTCATGAAAGCGGGCGAAACGGCGGTCAACACGATGGCGCTTCTGGACCGCGCCAACACCGAAACCTACGGCCATCCGGAAATCACCCAGGTGGACATCGGCGTGCGGAAAAATCCCGGCATTCTGATTTCCGGCCACGATCTGCGGGATCTGGCAGACCTGCTGAAGCAGACCGAAGGAACCGGCGTGGATGTTTACACGCACGGCGAAATGCTGCCGGCCCACTATTATCCGGCTTTCAAGAAATACAGCCACTTCGCGGGGAACTACGGCTCGTCGTGGTGGCGTCAGAACGAGGAGTTCGAAACGTTCAACGGCCCGATCGTCCTGACAACCAACTGCCTGATTCCCGTCAAGAAAGAAAATACTTATTTAAGCCGGCTCTTCACCACCGGAAACGTCAGCTACCCGGGCGCCAAACACATCGCGGATCGGCCCGCGGGCGGCGCGAAAGATTTTTCGGCGGTCGTGACCATGGCCAAAAGCTGTTTGCCGCCCAAGGAAATTGAAACCGGCAAAATTGTCGGCGGGTTTGCCCATCATCAGGTTTTGGCGCTGGCGGACAAGGTGGTGGATGCGGTGAAATCCGGTGCGATCAAGCGCTTTGTGGTGATGGCCGGCTGCGACGGACGCCACAAGACGCGAAACTATTTCACGGAAGTGGCCCAGGCGCTGCCCAAGGACACGGTGATTCTGACGGCCGGATGCGCCAAATACCGCTACAACAAACTGCCGCTGGGCGACATCGGCGGCATTCCGCGCGTGCTCGACGCCGGCCAGTGCAATGATTCCTACTCGCTGGTGGTCATCGCGCTCAAGCTCAAGGAGGTCTTCGGTCTTGCCGACATCAACGACCTGCCGATTTCCTTCGACATCGCCTGGTACGAACAAAAGGCTGTGGCGGTTCTGCTGGCCCTTTTGTATCTGGGCGTGAAGGGCATGCGCCTGGGGCCGACCTTGCCGGGTTTTTTAACACCCAACATCGCCAAGGTGTTGGTCGAAAAATTCGACATCAAACCCATTGGAGAAGTTCAAGCGGATGTCGAGGCGATGATGAAAGGGAAGTAACGCCTTCATCACCCATCCCTTGATGGGCGGGGCATGAAGGAAGGTGAAAACAAAGCTTGCCCCCGCCCATCGGGGTCGGGGACGTTCATGAAGAAAAGGATTTTTGAAAAGACGAGTGATGAAAAAAGTATTGCGCAAAATTATCGAGATTGACGAAGAACGCTGCAACGGCTGCGGCAATTGCGTGACCGGCTGCTCCGAAGGCGCGCTGCAAATCATTGACGGCAAGGCGAAAGTCGTCTCCGAAACCTTCTGCGACGGCCTCGGCGCCTGTATCGGCGAGTGCCCCGCGAATGCGCTGAAAATCGTCGAGAGGGAAGCGCCGCCGTTTAATGAAGAAGCGGCCAAAAAGCATTGGCTCAAAGCCGAAAAAGAAACCATGCCCTGCGGCTGTCCCTCAACGCGTATTCAGATTTTTGACCGACCCTCCGGCTGCGAAGCGGCCGATCCGCGAAGACATTTTGGAGGCGTCGAAGAAAAATCCGCCCTCATGCACTGGCCGGTTCAGATCAGACTGATTCCGGCTTTTGCTCCCTTCCTGCAAGGCGCCGACCTGCTGGTCCTCGCGGACTGCGCGGCCGTCGCCTTGCCCTCGCTCCATCGCGATTGGATCCCGGGCAGGGTGGTGATGATGGGCTGTCCGAAATTCGATGATGTTCAGGCGTATGTGCAAAAATTCGCCGATATTTTCAGGACCGCGGGCATCCGGAGCGTGACGGTCGCGGTGATGGAAGTTCCCTGCTGTTCGGGGTTGCCCCTGATCGTCCGAAAAGGAATGGAAGCGGCGGGCCAAAACGTCCCCGTCAAACAGGTGATTGTGAGTCTGCGGGGAGAGACGCTTGAGCCTTCATCATGAACCATGAAACAGGAAATTGAAACCGCCGCGCGAATGATTGAAATTTTCTGCCGTGATCATCACGGCGGAAAAGACGGTCTATGTCGGCAATGCCGCGATCTTCTGGATGAAGTGAAAAAGCGTCTGAAAAAATGTCCGTTCAAAGAGGACAAACCGAAATGTTCGCAGTGTTCCATCTATTGTTATCCGCCGAAGCTGCGCGAAAGAATCCGGGCGGTGATGAGATATGCGGGCCCGCGGATGATTTGCCGCCATCCGATTCTGACGATGCGGCATCACCTGAACAAAAAACGGCGAAACATTGATGAAGCGGCTTTGCCCGGCGGGCGGACGTAAGAGGGAATCAGCTTTTTTCCATGGTTTTGTGGAATGTGATTTTCGGCCATTCTTCCTGAGTGTGGGATAAGCGCCATTCGGAAAGCGCCAAGTACACCAGATTTCCGTCGGTGTCGTAGGCCAGATTGTTTTTGTTTTGCTTCTGAAAATCCTCCATGATATTCGGGTCGTCGCAGGTCACCCAGCGCGCGGCGGCGTAGTCGGCCTTTTCGTAGACGGCATAAACGCTGTACTCATCCCTGAGGCGCGCCATCGTCACGTCAAACTGCAAAACACCGACGGCGCCGAGGATGTTGTCCGAACCCCAAAGCGGCCGGAAGACCTGGATGGCGCCTTCCTCGGCAAGCTGCGTCAAGCCCTTCTGCAGATGCTTCATTCGCAGAGGATCCTTGAGCCGCACGCGGCAGAAGTGTTCGGGCGCGAAATGCGGGATGCCGGTGAACTTGAGCGGTTCCTTTTGTGAGAAGGTATCGCCGATTTTGATGGTGCCGTGATTGTGGATGCCGATGATGTCGCCGGGATAGGCCTCTTCGATGTTCGTGCGGTCCTGCGCCATGAAAATCGTCGCGTTGGCCAGCGACACCTCCTTGCCGATGCGGTGGTGCATGACTTTCATGCCGCGCTGAAATTTTCCCGAACAGATCCGCAGGAAGGCGATGCGGTCTCGGTGCGCCGGATCCATGTTGGCTTGGATTTTGAAAACGAATCCGGAAAAATCGTCTTCGTCGGGCTCGACGATTCGAGTGGTGGTGGGACGCGGCTGGGGCGGCGGCGCGATCTCCACGAAGGCGTCGAGCAGTTCCTTGACGCCGAAATTGTTGATGGCGCTGCCGAAGAAAACGGGCGTCTGAGCGGCTTGGAGATAGTCCTTCAATTCAAAAGGATTGGCCGCGCCTTCCAGCAGCGCGGTCTCTTCCCGCAATTCGTCGGCCTGGCTCTCCAACAGGTCGTCCAGCAGCGGATCGGATAAATCACGGATGACCACGCCGTCTTCCGAGCGCCTGTTTTTGCCCGGCGTGAAGAGATGCAATTTTTTTTCATACAGGTTGTATACGCCGCGGAAACGCTTGCCCATGCCGATGGGCCAGGAAAGCGGGGCGCATTCGATTTGCAGTTTGTCTTCGATATCGGAGAGGATTTCCAGCGGCGGCAGGCAGTCGCGGTCCATCTTGTTGATGAAGGTGATAATCGGCGTGTTGCGCAGACGGCAGACTTCCATGAGCTTCTGCGTCTGCGTCTCGACGCCTTTGGCGCCGTCGATGACCATCAACGCGGAATCCACGGCGGTCAGCACGCGGTAGGTGTCCTCCGAAAAGTCCTGATGGCCGGGAGTGTCCAGCAGGTTGATTTCATAGCCTGCATACTCGAATTTCATGACCGACGAGGTCACGGAAATGCCGCGTTCCTTTTCAATGCCCATCCAGTCGCTCAAAGCATGTCGGGCCGCCTTGCGCGCCTTGACGGCGCCCGCCATCTGGATGGCTCCGCCGAAGAGCAGGAGTTTTTCCGTCAGCGTGGTTTTGCCCGCGTCGGGATGGCTGATGATGCCGAAGGTGCGGCGGCGTTCGATTTCCTTTAACAGCTGTTTGCTCAAGACCAACCTCGTTTTGTTCAAGAGTCAGGGCGCGAATATTCATCATTATGGAGGATCTGTCAACCCTTATCGTTGCGGTAGGTCAAAACGCCCAAGTGGCGGTTTTCTTGGACCGCGCCGGCTTCGGCGAGTTCCTGCAGGTAAATGATGACTTCATTCAAAGCCAGAAATTTGTCGAAATCGGATGTGGCGGGGGCGACCATTTTGTTTAAAATGTCATAGGCGGTCTGCGGCCGGTCGGATAACGCAGCGGCGACGGCGGCTTTCTTTTTTTCGTGGTGAGCGCGGATATCGGCGAGTCTTTCCTTGAGGTCGGTGAAATAACTGCCGTGTCCGGGCAGGACGGTGGAAACCGGCAGGCGCTCCAGCAAAGCGAAGGAATCCAAGTAGGCCTTCAAGGGACGGAAACGCTCGTCGAAGATATCGGGGCTCAAAATCGGCGCAATGTAGGGAAGAACATGATCGCCGGCCAGCAGGAACCCTTCCCGGGGGAAGAAAAAGCAGACATGCCCCAAGCTGTGTCCCGGCGTGAAAAAAACCTGAAACGGCCGGTCGCCGAATGCCCTGGATTCGCGGTCTTGCAGAAAATCAGGCGCCTGAAAATCGGAGATGACGCCGCGGATGCTTTCAAATTCGTCGATGACCAGATTGAGGTGTCGGGCGGGCATGCCCTGACGCGCATAGAATTTCCGCAACTGGTTGACCGCCGGATCGGCTTTGCGGTAATGTTCGTATTCCTCATACGCCGCCGGGGAAAGATGGATCTGCGCGCCGCTTTGCTTTTGCAGGATACCGGCCAGACTGGCGTGGTCGGTATGAATATGCGTGAGATAGATATGCGTGATTCGGCCGGGGTCAAAGCCGATGGTTTTCAAATCCTCTTGCAGGACGGCGAAGGCGCCCGGGGCGTTCAGGCCGGTGTCAAAAAGCGCGAGTTCTTCGCCGTGCGCCAAAAGATAGGCGTTGACGTGCCTTAAACGATAAGGCATCCGCAGGGTGATCCGGTAGAAATTGTCTGCAAACTGATCGATCATATGGTTTTTTCCACCAAGCTATTGCCTCCGGCTTCTCGAGGCGCTTGCCGAGTCCGGATGTCCGCATGGATGGGCGGATCATCGCGCCATGCGAAATGGGGCTCAAGCCGAGACGCAAAGGGTGTTATTCCTCCCGGCGGCTTTTCATCTGGCGTTTGGTCGCGTCCAGTTCCATTTTTCTCAAGCGGACGCTTTGGGGAGTGACTTCCACCAGCTCGTCTTCGGCGATGAATTCAATGGCCTGATCCAGAGACAAAAGCCGCGGCGGCCGCAGAATCACCGTGGCGTCGGACGTGGATGCGCGCATATTGGTCAGTTTTTTTTCCTTGATGATGTTCACGTTGAGATCGCCGCCGCGGTTGCGCTCGCCCACGATCATGCCGGCGTAAACTTCCGTGCCGACGGCTACCATCATTTCCCCGCGATCTTCCATCGCGTAGCTCGCGTACGCGGTCACACGGCCGGGACGATCGGCGACCAGTACGCCGGTCAGGCGCTGGGGAATCGGTCCGGCCCAGGGGGCGTAATCCTCCAGAAGCGAATTCATTACGCCGCCGCCTTTGGTGTCCGTCAAAAACTGACTGCGGAAACCGATCAGGCCCCGCGATGGGATGATGAATTCCATGCTGACTCTGCCGGAGCCTTTGTTGACGAGGCTTTCCATGCGTCCTTTCCGGATGGAGAGCTTTTCCGTGATTTTGCCCACGAATTCCTCCGGAATATCCAGAAAGAGCCGCTCCACGGGCTCGTAAATCCGGCCATTCTTCTCTTGGGTGATGACCTGAGGACGCGACACCATCAGTTCGTATCCCTCGCGGCGCATGGTTTCGATCAGCACGGCCATTTGCAGCTCGCCGCGGCCGCAGACTTCAAAGGCATCCGTTCGATCGAGCTTTTTGATTCGGATCGCCACATTGCGCAGGGCTTCGCGCTCGAGCCGTTCCAACAGGTGCCGGGAGGTGAGGTACTTGCCTTCCCGGCCGGCGAAGGGTCCGTCGTTGACGTAAAAGATCATCGAGACGGTTGGTTCATCCACCTGCAGGCGCGGCAGCGGACGGGGATTGTCCAAGGACGAAATGGTGTCGCCGATCTTGACGTTTTCAACGCCGGCGAGCGCGATAATGTCGCCGGATTCAACTTCATCGACCTGTTTTTTGATTAGGCCGAAAAAAGTGTACAGCGCGGAAAATTTGATGCCGGGAATGATTTGATCCGCCGCGCAAAGGCTGTAGGAGCGGTTCATCGAGAGTTTGCCGCTTTGCAGGCGTCCGACGGCGATTTGCCCGACGTAGGGGTCGTAATCCAAGTTGGTGACTAAAAAGCGGGGGATGTCCTCATCGTTTCCGTCCGGCGGCGGGATGTATTCGATGATGGCATCCAGCAGGGGGCGCAAATCCGCGCTGTCATCACCAAGTTTTTTGTGGCTGACGCCGCTTTTGGCGTTGGTGTAGAGAATCGGAAAATCGATCTGGTGCTCTTCGGCGCCCAGGTCAATAAACAAGTCGTACGTTTCACTGATCACTTCTTCAATGCGGGCGTCGGCGCGGTCGATTTTATTGACGACCAGAATAATCGGCAGACGGCGTCCGAGCGCTTTTTTCAAGACGAACCTTGTTTGCGGCAAAGGGCCTTCACTGGCGTCCACCAGAAGGATGGCGCCGTCGACCATGTTGAGGCTGCGCTCGACTTCTCCTCCGAAATCGGCGTGTCCGGGCGTGTCCACGATGTTGATTTTCACGTCCTTGTAAAAAACGGCGGTGTTTTTGGCCATGATGGTGATTCCGCGTTCCTTTTCCAGCGCCAAAGAGTCCATCACGCGGTCCTCAACGGCCTGATTGGCGCGGAACACCCCCGTCTGCTTGAGCATGGCGTTGAGCAGCGTGGTTTTGCCGTGATCCACGTGCGAGATGACGGCGATGTTGCGCAAATGATTTTTTTTCATCGCAAAAAGTCCTGATGGCTTCGGGTTTTTCCGAGACGCTTCCGGGCGCGTTTTTTGCCGAAAACCGTTCCTTCGGAAGCGGCGCACTATGCTATAATTCGCTTGACTTGTAAATCTCTTTTTTTTATGCTCCCACACCTTTTTGTCAAGACTATATTTTAGGGAAGCTTATCATGCTGAATTTTCTGCCGTCAAAAGTTGTTGGAGTCATTGCGAGTTTGCTGCTGGTGATCAATATTTTGTTCTGGGTGACCCTTCTTTTTGTGTTTTCCATTCCCAAGATTCTGATTCCCTGGCCGCCCCTGTTGAAAGTCATCAACAGAATTCTTCACTGGATCAGTGAAAACTGGATTGCCTGCAACAGCGGCTGGATGCGGCTGACGCAGAAAACTCAGTGGGATATGCAAGGTGCGGAGAATCTCGATTATAACGGTTGGTATCTGGTGGTGAGCAATCATCAATCCTGGGTGGATATTCTGGTGATGCAGCATCTGCTGAACCGTAAGATTCCGCTGCTGAAGTTCTTCATCAAGAGGGAACTGATCAAGGTGCCTTTGATGGGTTTTGCCTGGTGGGCGCTGGATTTCCCCTTTCTCTATCGCCATAGTCCCGAATATTTGAAGAAACATCCGGAACAGGCGGGCAAGGATTTTGAAACCACCCGCAAAGCGTGTGAAAAATTTTCCCTCATTCCCACCAGCGTGATGAATTTTCTGGAAGGCACGCGTTTCACGCCGGCAAAACACGAAAAACAAAAAAGCGAATACAAAAACCTCCTGCGCCCCAAATCCGGCGGATTGGCGATGGCTTTGAATATCTTGGGCGAGAAGTTTCATTCGATATTGGACATGACCATTGTTTATCCGGACGGCGTTCCGACGTTCTGGGAATTTCTCTGCGGCAAGGTGAAAAGAATCGTTGTCCGGATGAGGACCGTCGAAATTCCTCCTGAACTTCTGCGCGGCGATTATGAAAACGATCCGGTTTTCCGACAAAAAATGCATCAATGGGTTCAAAACCTGTGGTCCGAAAAGGACCGGCTGATCGAATCACTGCGCGAACAATATCCTTCCGCGACATAGCCGAAACCAAACAAGCGCCGATAAAATGAATTTTTCGGGGCCGGACGGCGACCGCTAAAACAAAAGGCGCCGTTGACGAATAATAAAAATTGTGCAATAAAAGCGCATCCGGCTTTAAAAAAATAAGGACATGTATCCGAATCGTCTTATCAAATAACTTTAGGGGGGACGAAGCATCGGTGAGAAAAACATGCAGGATTTCGGCGGTGGCGTTATGTGTTTTGGTTGGACTGGCGGCGCTTTGCTTGGCAGAGGAAAATCGGCAGGAAAATCCAGATCGTTTTGTCAGTTATGATAACGGCACGGTTTTAGATACAAAAACCAATTTGATGTGGCCGGCCTTTGACAACGGGGGAGACATCAACTGGCGGGACGCGAAAGTTTACTGCGAATCCTATCAGGGCGGCGGCTACAACGACTGGCGATTGCCCACTGTCCATGAATTGGCCAGTTTATACGATCGATTGATCATCGGAAACAAAGGTCATCATTTAACCAAGGCGATTATGTTAAGCGGGTCTTTCCCTTGGTCGTCGGAAGTGAAAGGCAATGAAGCTGCGGCCTTTGGTTTTACCCACGATTATGGGTTTGCCGTTTGGGAGCCGCAGACGCATAAAAGCAGAAACAGTGCACTTTGCGTGCGTGACGGTTCGGTCAAGAAAGCAGCCAAAGAGGAACCGCCACCCCCTCCGCCACCGCCGCCCCCCCCTCCGGCGCAGGCGCCACCGCCGCCCCCTTTGCCTCCTCCGCCGGTCATAGAGACGATTTCCGTCCACCTTAATGTACGGAATGTGCAGTTTGATACGGCAAAGTGGGACATTAAGAAAAAATATCACAATGATTTGAAAAAATTGGCGGCTTTCATGAAAAAGTTTCCTGAAGTCCACGTTTTCCTTGAAGGTCATACGGATAATGTTTTTACGGCGGAATACAATCAGAAACTTTCTGAAGCTCGAGCCCAAAGCGTGCGTCGGTATTTAATCGACAAATTCGGCGTCAGCGGGTCGCAGATGACGGCAGTGGGTTACGGCTCCAGAAGGCCGATTGCCAGTAATAAGACGAAAGAAGGAAGACAAAAAAACCGCCGTGTTGAAGCCGTTGTCAAAGCGCTGCGAGAGAAGCGTTGACGGTTTGAATCATAAACGGGAGAAAGCCCTCCGATTCAGCAGGAGCGGGGGGCTTTTTTCTTTTTGCCATTTCAGAAATGATGTTGACAAATTAATCTGTTTCCGTTTAGATTAAAACAAGTGTTTAAACCTACCGGTTAGTTGAATTATGAGAAGATGTTTTCAAATATGTCATCAGGATTTGTCTTCAAATGATGCTTAACCGAAAAGAGAAATCAGGTAGAACCATCGAACGGATACTTTCCGCCGCACGCAAAGTATTTGCTGAAAAAGGATACAGCGGGGCGCGCATTGACGAAATAGCGCAGCGGGCGAAAGTCAACAAGGCGACAATTTATTATCAAATCGGCGACAAGGACACGCTCTACGCCCATGTGATTCATCAGGTGATCGCCAGCGTCGCACACGGCATTGCCGAGGCCGTCTCTCGGGCGCAGGCTCCGCAGGACAAGCTCAAAGCTTATATAACTTCCATTGCCGATGCTGTGGACAAAAATCCGGATTTGCCGCCGATAATGATGCGGGAAATCGCCTCCGGCGGGGCAACACTGCCGCAGGTGGTTGCGCAGGACATTGCTTCCATTTTGAAGGTTCTGACCGGTATTCTTAAAGCTGGAGAAAAAACAAAGGAATTCGTCGAGACGGTTCCCTTTCTGATTCACATGATGGTTATGGGAACAATTCTTTTTTATAAGAAGGCGGCGCCGATCAAGGACAAGCAAACATGGATTCCGAAGGAGCTTAAGACCTTGGATAAGCCACTTGAAGACAGCCTGGGAGAAGCGGTGGCGGCGTTGGTGCTCAAAGCCATCGGCAGGTAAGAGGCCGCCGTCAGCGATAGAAACCATTGCAAGGGAGGATTGAGAGTTGAAAAAAAAGATCATCATCACGGTTTTTATTGTTTTGTTCGTGGCTGTCGGTGGGCTTGTTTACATCGGTCAGAAAGCCAACCGGCAGCAGGAACTTTACTATTCCGGCACGATCGAAACGACGGATGCGAACCTGTCTTTTCAGGCCGGGGGAAAGGTGGCGCGCGTCCTGGTGCAGGAGGGGCAGAAAGTCACAAAGGATCAGGTCATCGCCGAACTGGATGCGGCGGAGTTTGTTGCACGCCTTGAGCAGGCCAAAGCGAATCTTGAGCGGGCCGAGCGGGCCCAAAAACAGCTGGAGTCCACGCTGGAGTTAAGCCGCCGGACGCTTCCCGCGGAGGTGTCGCGCGCGTCGGCCGGCGTGCAGAGCGCCCAAGACACGCTCAGGGATGCGGAAAAAAACCTCAAACGCTTTGAAGAACTCTTCCGCAAGGGCGTCGTGGCGGAAAAAGACCTGGATACGGTGAGGCTCCATTATGACGTGGCCAAGTCCCGATTGGCCGAGAGCGAGTCTCTATTGAAACTCGCCCGGGGGAACCTGACGAAAATCGACGCCATCCGGCGTGAGATTGAATCGGCCGCCGCGCAGGTCAGCGCCGCCCGGGCCTCGTTGAGCCAAGCCTCCATTCAGCTGGAATACACGCAGTTGAAATCGCCCATGGACGGCGTCGTCACGAGCCGCAACATCGAACCGGGAGAAACCGTGACGCCCGGCCGTGAAGTCATCACCGTGTCCGATTTGTCGCGCGTGGACCTGAAGATTTTTGTCGATGAAACGGAAATCGGCAAGGTCAAGCCGGGCCAGAGCGTGAAGGTCAAGGTGGACACGTTTCCCGGCAAAACCTACTTGGGAGTGGTTTCCTTCATTTCTCCGGAGGGCGAATTCACGCCCAAGATTATTCAGACCAAAAAGGAAAGAGTCAAGCTGGTGTATCTGGTGAAGGTCTCCATTCCAAATCCCGATGGGGAACTCAAGGCGGGCATGCCGGCGGACGCGTGGCTTGTGAAATAGCGGGGTTGCGAGATGTCCGATGTCCGTGCAATGTCTCCGGAAATAGTGAAGGTGCGGGATGTTTCTATGCGCTTCGGCGACGTGGAAGCGGTGCGGGACGTTTCGCTTGCTTGCGAGCGGGGCCGTGTGCTGGGGCTGGTGGGCTCGGACGGCGCCGGCAAATCCACGCTTTTGCGGATGATGGCCACGATGGTTGAGCCGACCGCCGGCGAAATTTTCATCAACGGTCTTTCCGTTTCCAAAGCCAAACACAAGATCAAGGACATGATCGGCTACATGCCTCAGCGCTTCGGTCTGTACCAGGATTTGACCGTCGAGGAAAACATGAATTTCTTCATGGATGTTTTCGATGTGCCGCGTCCGGAGCGAACCGCGCGCAAAAAAAAATATCTGGGCTTTTCCAATCTCCTGCCTTTTACGGACCGGCTGGCCGGCAACCTCTCCGGCGGCATGAAGCAGAAACTGGGGCTCGCCTGCGTGTTGGTGCATGAGCCGCAGTTACTCATTTTGGATGAGCCCACCAACGGCGTCGACCCGGTGTCGCGTCAGGAATTCTGGGAAATCCTCCACCAGATGCAAAAAGAGGGCATGACCATCGTCGTGTCCACCGCCTATCTGGACGAGGGTGAAAAATGCGATTTGATCGGTTTGATGCACGCCTCCCGTCTTCTGGAAGTGGCGCCCCCCGAGGTGATCCGCGGCGGCCATCAGACACTGGAGGAAGCGATTATGGAAAAAATCAAACAGGCGGACGAGGGAATTGTTCATGACACTTTCCGGTTCTGAAGCGATTTCGGTCAATAATCTCGAGAAAAAATTCGGGCATTTTGTCGCCGTTGATCACATCACCTTTTCGGTGAGAAAAGGGGAAATTTTCGGGTTTCTGGGCGCCAACGGCTCCGGTAAGTCCACCACCATCCGCATGCTCTGTGGCATCCTCACGCCGACCTCCGGCGGCGGAATCGTTGCCGGCCACGATATCGTCACCGAATCAGAGGCCGTCAAGCAATCGATCGGCTACATGTCTCAGAAATTTTCCCTTTACGAAGATCTGACGCCTTTTGAAAATCTGCGGTTTTATCTGGGGATTTACAACGTGTCCGAGAAACAGTGGCCGGAACGCATTGACTGGGTGCTGAACATGACGCGTCTGCAGGACGCGAAAAACCGCCGGACGAAAGACCTGCCGCCGGGGTGGCGTCAGCGGCTGGCGCTGGGCTGTTCGCTTTTGCATAAGCCGGATATCCTGTTTCTGGACGAACCGACCTCGGGCGTGGACCCCGTGACCCGCACGCATTTCTGGAATTTCATCAAGCAGCTGGCGGGGGGAGGGATGACCGTTTTTGTAACCACGCATTACATGGACGAAGCGCGCTTCTGCGAAAGAATCGTCATGATCAATGAAGGCCGGATTGTTGCAACCGGCACGCCCGCTGAAATCATTGCGGGCGCCTGCCCGGATCAGCCCGGCGCCGATCTGAACTGCGCGTTTATCAAACTGATGAAAAGGGGCGGGACGTGAAATTCATCCGACTGAAGGCCATTGTCCGCAAAGAATTCTATCACCTGATCCGGGATTACCGCAGTCTGTATCTGGCGTTTGCCATTCCGCTTTTGCTGATTATGCTGTTCGGTTACGCGCTGAGCCTCGACGTGGATCATGTGCCGACGGTCTTTGTGGATTTCGACCAATCCGTGCTCAGCCGGGATTTCATCCGCAAGCTTAAGGCGTCTTCCTATTTCAACGTGATGGGCGCGCTTCCCCGGATGCAAGACGCCGTGGACGCACTGGATCACGATCGGGCCAAGGTGGCGATCGTGATTCCGTCGGACTTTATGAAGACCATCACGGCCGACCGGGAAGCGCAGTTGCAGGTTTTGATTGACGCGAGCGACCCGACGTTCGGCAATATCATCCGCGGCTATATCACGTCTTTTGTCGAGCGTTACAATCAGAAACTGCTCATGAGTTTCCTCAACCGTCAGGGGCGCGAGGAACTCAAGCCGCCCGTGGACGGACGCATCCGCATCTGGTTCAACGAAGATCTGGAAAGCCGCAATTTCATCATTCCGGGCATCATCGCCGTCATTATCATGATTGTCGGGGCGCTGTTGACGTCGCTGGTGATCGCGCGCGAATATGAAAACGGCACGATGGAGACGATCAAGTCCATGCCGGTGCGGGCGCCGGAATTTCTGCTGGGCAAGGCGATTCCCTATTTTTTCATCGGATTGACCGATGTCTTGGTGGCCATCTTGCTGGGACAGCTTTTATTCGGCATCGTGATGAAGGGAAGTTTCTGGCTGATGATTTTGGCCGCCTCGCTTTATTTGGGGGTTGCCTTGTCGCTGGGGCTCTTGATTTCCATCAAGACAAAATCTCAACTGATGGCCAATCAGCTCGCGATTCTCACGACATATCTTCCTTCGCTTTTGCTGTCCGATTTTGTTTTTCCCATCGTCAACATGCCGGGGGTGATTCAGTATATCACGCTGCTCGTCCCGGCACGGTATTTCATAGATATTTTATCCGGCATTTATTTGCGCAATCTCGGTTTGGCGTATTTGTGGCCGAGCCTGCTGGTTTTGCTGACGATGTTCCTGCTGCTGACTTTTTTTAATTTCCGATTGTTGAGGAAAGAAGGTTTATGAGCTGGCTCAGGATCAGGGAATTGGTGCGCAAAGAGTTTATTCAGCTTTTCAGCGACCGGCGCAACCGCGCCCTGATGTTTATCTTTCCCTTGATTCAAATGTTGATTTTCGGCTATGTGGTCAATTACGACATCCAAAACGTCCATATGGCCGTTTTGGATTATTCCCGGACGCCGGAGAGCCGCAGGCTTCTGGATCATTTCACCGGCAGCCGCATTTTCCATATTACCCGTCAAGCAACTGATGAACGCCAGATAACGGATCTGCTGCTTCGGAAAAAGGTGGATATGGGGATCAAGATCGGCAGGGACTTTGCCGATCTCGTCCGGAAAGGTCAGACCGCGCCGGTCCAAATCCTGGTGGACGGTTCGATGAGTAACATGGCGTCCGTACGGGTGGCGTACACGTTGTCCATCCTGGACAGATTCAATCGTCAGACGTTGCGCGAACTGTATCCCCTGCGTATGGATTATGGAAAGGTGGACGCCAGAATCCGGACTTGGTACAATCCAAATCTCAACAGCCAGTACTTTTTTGTTCCCGGAATTGTCGCGGTCCTGATTATGATTACGACGTTTATTCTCACATCCATCGCCATCATCCGGGAAAAGGAGGACGGAACAATGGAGCAGCTGATCGTTACGCCTTTGAAGTCCTATGAATTCATTGTCGGCAAAACCGTCCCCTATATTCTCCTTTCGCTTTTCCAACTGTTCGTGGTCATCGGCGTCGCCGTTTACTGGTTTGAAATCCCGTTTCAGGGAAGCCTTTTTTTGCTTTTCATCGCCACGTGCCTGTTTATGCTCAGCACGATGGGCATCGGACTGTTTATCTCCACCATCGCGTCGACCAAACAGCAGGCGATGATGACGGCCTTCTTTTTTATTCTGCCGTTTTTCATGCTCAGCGGTTTTGTGTTTCCCATCGCCAACATGCCCAAAGTCGTGCAGTGGCTGACGCTTCTCAATCCGCTTCGGTTTTATCTGGTCATTCTCCGGAATATTTTTCTCAAGGGCGTGGGACTGGATGTTCTCTGGCCGCAATACGCGGCTCTGACGATCTTGGGCATCATGGTTTTTGCCGCCGCCATCAGCCGCACCAAAAAACGGCTGGATTAGCGGGATTTTTTTGGTATAGTGAACCAGGTTTTCAGGCAGGATCAAAAAGTATGCTCAGAGTCGTATCAGACAAGGCGGCCATTAAAAGATACACCGCGCTGTTCAATAAAAAATTCAAGCCTTTTGCCGAAGAGGTCATCAAGATCCGGCTGGGGCATCAGGGCGCGAGCTTTCCGGCGAAAGTTTCCTGGTCGAAGAAACTGGGCATCTGGAAGTTTTCAAAAACCGTGAAGGATGTCCGCTACTGGAACGCCTTCGGCGTGGAGAAACCCGGCGGCCATGTCCTGTCGATTGCCGCCGAAATCAATTTTCCCTGGGAGGCGATCGATCGGAAAATCGGCGGGGCGTTTGCCGAGGATCACTGGGGCAATGTCTTCGTGATTCACCGCGGCAAAATCGGCGGCGGGAAGAAGGGCGTCGGCAAATCGCTTTTCGAGCAAAATTACCGCGGCGTTTGGACATGGATGGAAGACGGGGACTGCGTCAGCGAAGTGGCGGTGATCGGCGATCTCAAATCCGAACGATTCGCCCTGCAGGCGGCGCAGTTTGTGAAGAAAATCGAGAGATTGAAACTGTCCGCCGCCAAGTCGGCGCAGGTGAAGATAGATTTCGCGGAAGTGTGTTTTCGCGAAGATCTGGTTGGAAGCGAAACGCCGCTGCCGGAAGAGGAAATCGTTTTTGCGTGCGATCATGATTTGGTGGTCAATGCGCTGGCCGCTCAACTGCAACGTCAAAAAATAAAAATCGGCAATGACGCGGACAATGAACTTTTTGCGGTGGTGAGTTCGGAAAACAGAATTTCACATCTTTTTGAAATTGTCACTAACCCAAAAGAAAAAAACGTGATGACGGCCGCGGGGAAACTTTTGTTGCGGGCGTCCGGCGCCGTGCCCGTTTTGGTTCTGCCCGAAGATAACATCAACCGCTTCGGACCGGAACTCCAGGGCATAAACATCTCCACCATGGGTTTCCGCTGGGAGGCGGAAAAAGTTGTCTTTTCCGGACGAGATTTAATCCGGATGACGCCCTAGATAAAAAAGATGTTTGTTTGCATTTCGAACGAAATGCTGTCGCGCGGGGCAATCTTCAATCATCCGCAGTCCATCACGGCACTTGCTGGAATGGACTTAAAAAACCTTCAGCCCCTGCTCCCTCTTCGGATTTAACGAAGGCGGTGTTTTTTGTTTGGTGTCCCTGCGTCAGGCCTTTCCTAAAAGATGACTTGCTCATCCACCGATGTGGGGGTGCATTTGATTCTAATCGGCATGGCGTCCCGCATCGCCTTTTCAGCTTCTTTTTGGCAGGCTTCCAAGGCTTCCTCATAAGATGCGTGTCTGCCGAAATAACTGCCGTCTCCAATGAAGTATCCGCCGGCATCGGATAAGGCTTCTGCCTGCCAGTAAAATGAAAAAGTTTTTTCTTTTTTCCTTGTTTGCTTCGTTGAGGTTTGCCCTGGGCATATCGGAGCGCGGTTCGGCTGTTCGCAATAACAATCGCTTTGGTTTAAATATTTCAGAGCCTCTCCGCAGTCCACAGCCGGAATCTGTTCGTTCCTGTCGGCAGGAGGAGATGCCGATGGAATTTCCCCCCCTTTCTTCCTGTTGACGACCAACAAGCGGGCGGGAGTCTTATACGTGTCAACGGAACGATGAACCGTGTAGGTTTCGTCGTTGAGCGATTTTTTGATTTGGTCCAGGGATTGATTGATAATGGACAATTTTTGGAGGGCAAGCTGTCGCGTCGTTTCGTTTTTTGTCTTGGCTTCCCGGGCTTTCGTCAGCGCCTCCTGAGCAACCCTCTCGGCTTCTTTCGCCCGGGCATCACTGTTGCGCCGGGACAGCTCGATGATTCTTTGTGCGTTTTGAATCGTTTGATCATTTTTTTTGATGTCTGCATCGATTTTCTCCATCTGATGCAAAATTTGGCCGCGCAATTCATCGGCCCGGGAAAGCGCCTCCAGCAGAAAATCATTACTTTCGGAAGCGTTCACGCGGCCGGTAAAAACAAGCGCACAAAAAAGGAAGAAAAAACAGGAGGCCTTTTTTACCATTTTCCGTCTCCTGTTGTTTCCGTGGATGGCGTTTCAAGCTGAAGCGTGACGCGCAAATCGTTTTTTAAAATCGATTCGATTTCCGCATTCGACATCGACGCAACCGGTTTGGTATTGATATGGATGATTTTGTCATTGGCTTTTACGCCGGACTTTTCGGCAAGCGAACCAGGCACGACCTCCAAGACCAAAACAGCCTCCTGCTCTCTTTTTATCCTCATCCCGAATTTTTCCTCGGCGGACTTTCTGACAAGCGTCACCTCTTGCGTGGAGGGACTTGTCCGTTTTTGTCCGGATGCTTTCGCATCCTTCTGAGGCAGGCCGTCTTCAATTTTTCCCGAACCGACAAACCTAAGCGGACTGCCCAGTTTCCCGCTTTGCGCTTCCGGCAAAGAAGCATGATTCTTGTCTTTGTTGCGGTCGATTAAGGCTTCCATGGCCTCGACGGAAACCTTTTCCGGCGTGCCGGCTTGTTTCCCATCCTTGAAAAAAACGAACGAAGGGATTTCGACCGCGTGGAAAGCCGCAGCCGCCTTCTTATTGAAGTCGATGTTGATGCCCACGAATTTCACGGAGGCTTTGTATTTTTCCGACAAGGCTTCAACGGCGGGCATGACATTGCGGCAGGGGGCGCACCAATCCGCCCAAAAGACCAGAAAAACCTGCGGGGAGGATTTCACCTCGTGATCCACTTCGTCTTCCTCAATCTCATAGAAAGCACTTTTGAAGGTATCCAGAGACACAATGAGCACCTTCGGCTCGCCGCCGCGTATGATCCGAACGGAGACCGCGTTGCCGGTGATGCCGGTATTCCTCGCGTAGGCCTTGATTCTTCCCTCGACGCGTTGATTTTCAAAAGGAGTTTCGAGCAGAGTGTAAAATCCATCGAGTTTCATACCGGCGACGGCTCTTTCATTGACGGCGACAATTTTATCCCCTGTCTGGAAACCCGCCCGTTCAAATTTTGATCCCGGCACGACATTCCGTAAATAAACACCGTCCTTCAGCACGGTGAGGTTGACCCCGGCCATGCCGATCTTCTTTTTAATTTCCCGGGCTTTTTTCAGCCTTTCGATGGTTTGTAACACCTCGTTTTTGTCCGTCGGATTGCCGGTGATTTGCAAATATTTTTCATAGCAACGGATGGCTTTGACTTCCCGGCCGAGCTCCTCGGCGATTAAAGCCGAATTGTAGTAGGGATCCGCCCAATTGGGAGCGGCATCTTTCGCTTTTTCAAATTCTTCCTCCGCTGCGATGTAATCCCGCGGACTTTTCGCCTGCTCAATGATATTTTGCCCTTTTATGAGATGCTGTTTTGCTTCAGGAAGGGATGCCCAGACCTCGGCGCCGGACATCCCGGCGGCGATCAAAAAACAAAAAAGAAGAAAACCTGTTGTGCGCTCGATCATTTTTTCGTCTCCATGTCCGTGAAAGTCTTGTTGATTTCTTTGAGGGCTGTAATTTCTTTTGTAACCCGGTTGAGCGATTCTTCTGACTGCTTTTTCTGCGCGGCGGCTTCATCCAGCGCCGCCTGCGCTTGTGCCAGAAGTTCATCGATTTCCTGTTTTTGATTGTCATCGGCGGAGGTCTTTTGGGTCTTCAGTTCTTGAATCTGGGCCGTGATTTGCTTTTCTTTTTTGTCGGCATCCGCGACGGCCTGCCGCAGATTGACGGCGTCTTGCACTTTATCGTTCATTTGGTGGATGTAAGCTTCGAGAAATTCTTTTTTGAATTCCTCCGAGTAGGAAGGCTCCGGAATCCGGACGGACGGCATGGCCAAGTCCTGCGGACAGTGCGTCGTGTCACCCGACATGGCTTCTGCGGCGTAGCCGCTGTAGATTTTCGCCAGTTCGATGTCTTTTTCATCTGCAGCCTTGGTACTCCAATAATGGCTGCAGGCCAGATGCTTCAGTCCGCCGCGGTCAGCCGTCGTTGCCGCGGAAGCGCCGGTTCCTTTGAGTTTGGAAAGAATTTTCTGCTGGCTGTTTTTGAATTCCTGTTCCCGAAGGACCGCGTACTGTTTTTGCATCTCCCGGATTTGTTCCTCCGTTTTCGCTTTCCATTCGGCCATCCGCCGTTCTTCTTCGGCCCGGCGCGCCGCTTCTTGGGCTTGTCGCGCCGCTTCGTCATCCCGGGATGAATAGGCGTTGTCATTATTCTGCAGGCCCCGCATGAATCCTTCCATGAAGCTCTGCATCAAACCGTACATCATGTCTTGTTTCCAATTTCCCGTACTTGCATATCCGCCGGAATAACCCCCACCGGAATATGATGACTTCGGTTGTGATACGGGCACGCAGCGCCCGCAGCCCGTGCAGTTGTATTTTTGGCCGTTGATGGTTACTGTAACGGTGCGCCCCGCCGGAATGTATACCCATCCGCTGTCGGCTTTGAGCTGCGAGCCGTCGCATGACATGCCGACGGGGAAAGCCGGTCGGATAAAAATAAAAACCGATGAAACCAAAACGACTCCGCAAAGAAACTTCTTCAACATTGAAAAAACCTTCCTAAAATAGTTTTTGCATTTTAGCGAGGAGCCGTGCTAATTTCAAGCTTCTTTCACGGCAGAGGTGATTTTTTCAGCAGGAGGATGGCGCGTATTGACGTTTTTGCGGCCGTTTCGATGGAAATCCGTCGATCGAATCAACCCGTCATAACGTTTGTTAGCCGGCGGGAGGAGATGAGCTTTTGTCTTTTTTCTGAAAGTGAATCACCTTTTCCACGGTTGCGCAACTGGCGCCGTTTTCATCGATCAACTCAATGGAGTAGGTCCGGTCGAGCTTGGTCTGCTTTTTGAGAGTCTCGCGGATATAATCGATTTCGGCCTGGTCGATTTTAAAAACAGCGTGTAACGTGGAGCGCCCGGGCTTTTTGAACTTGATGGATGCCGCTTTGTCCCAAACGATGTATCCCGATCCCAGCAGTTTGATGAACATGACCATGTAAATCGGATCCACGGCCGCGTACATACTGCCGCCGAAAATGGAACCGACATAGTTTCTGGTTTTCCAGTTCAGCGGCAGCTTGATGCGGACTTCGCGCCAATCGTCGGCGATATAGGTAATGCGCGCGCCGGTGCGGCGGTAAACGGGAAAGAAATTAAAGCCGATGCGCTTGATCTGGGTTTTTAAGTGATTTGCCCGCATTTTTCCTGATGACTCAAATTTGCGAAATCCATAGCACATATTTCATCATTTGAAAACAAGGAACTTGGTTTTTGTTTTGCGCCGGGTGAAAGAATTCGCAAAAAATCCCGCGGGAAGGAAACGCGCCGCCCCGAGACGAAATCTGTTTTCTTCAATTTTTCCTGAATCAATTTAATTCTTTAGGCGTTTTACTCCAGAGGAGGCACCGCCGCTTTGTTCGGCAGGCAAACAAACTTTAAAAAAGTTTCGAGGTGTTGCTTGATCTGCGCGATGCCGCCGAGGGAGGAATGAAAAAAACTTGACAAAAGCGCGTTGTTGAATAAGATTCCATCGACAAGGGATGATGGATTTGCAAAGCGGGCGTAATTCAGCGGTAGAATGTCAGCTTCCCAAGCTGGACGTCGCCGGTTCGAGCCCGGTCGCCCGCTCCATATTACCGGACTGATAGGGTTGGTCGCCTGAAATATTTTTCTTGATTTGTCTGCTGCGATGTGTTAGGAGGTCCCGAACCATCGATGTTCGGGTGTTGATGAGTGGGCTCGTGCCCACTTTTTTATTTTATGACTTTTATGGATGAGGATATCAAAGAAAAAATCCGGCGGCTGGCCGAGCCGGTTGTTGAATCCGAGGGCATGGAACTGATTCACGTGGAATGCCTCCGGATGCCTTCCCGATGGATTGTCCGACTGTTTTTGGATAAGGAAACCGGCGTGACGATTAATGATTGTGAGAATATCAGCAATCAGCTCAGTGATCTTTTTGATGTTCACGAGGTGATAAGCGGCTCCTACACGTTGGAGGTTTCCTCGCCGGGTTTTGATCGGCCGATATCGCGGGATCAGGATTTCTTGAAATACAAGGGTCATGTCGTCCGTGTCAAAACCAGCGCCAAGATCGAGGGGATAAAAAATTTTCAAGGTGTTTTAGAGGACTATATTGAGGAAGAAGGGCTGAAGCTGGTTTTGCTGAACATGCAAGGGAAAAATTATCGTATTCCGCGGCAGATGATAGACAAGGCGAATCTTGCCGGTAAAGCGGGGCCTGAGATGTTCATGCCGCCGGAGGATATTGAAAATAGGCGAAGAGGGAGGAATCGTTAAATGGTACCAGAGCTTAAACGCCTGATTGAGCAGATGGGAAAGGACAGAGGCATCAGCAAGGAAACCATTGTCCAGGCGCTGGAAGCAGCGATACAATCAGCTGCGAACAAGAAATTCGGACCCAAGGTGAACATCGAAACGCACTATAACGACGAGACCGGAGAAATCGAGGTTTTCCGCTTCAAAACGGTTGTGGATCGGGTGCTTGATCCGGAAACCCAGATATCCAAAGAAGAAGCGCGGGCAACGCTGGATGAGGAAGCGGAAGTCGGCGACAGTTTGGGAATCAAGATGGAGACGAACATGTTCGGCCGGATCGCCGTGCAACTGGCCAAGCAGATTATTATTCAGAAAATCAAAGACGCTGAAAGCGAAAACATTTACGAGGAATACAAAGACAAAAAGGGCAACATCGTCAGTGGTTTTGTGCAAAGGTATGAGGGGGGCAGCATCATCGTCAATCTCGGACGGGGAGAAGGCATCCTGCCGCCGGCTGAACAAATCCACCGGGAGAATTACAAGCGCGGCGATCGAATTCGCGCCTATATCTTGGATGTCAAGAAAAACGCGAAGGGCCCGCAGATCATTTTATCACGGACCCACCCTGCTTTCTTGAAAGCGCTTTTTGAAATTGAAGTTCCGGAAATTTCCGAAGGACTCATTGAGATTATCGGCGTCGCCCGCGAACCCGGCAAGCGGGGCAAAATCGCGGTCAAGTCCAAGGACAAGGACATTGATCCGGTCGGCGCGTGTGTGGGCATGAGAGGGTCGCGCGTCCAGAGCGTCGTCCAGGAACTTCGGGGGGAAAAAATAGACATCATTCCCTATAACAACGATCCGGTGAAGTTCGTCAGCAGCGCCCTGTCGCCCGCCAAGGTCAATAGAATCCTGGTGGATGATGACAGCAAAACGATGATGGTGATTGTTCCCGACGATCAGTTGTCGCTGGCCATCGGAAAGAACGGTCAAAACGTGCGGCTGGCCGTGAAACTGACCGGGTGGAATATTGACATGAAGAGCGAGTCTATGGTTGCGGCCCAAGAAGAAGGCAAGGGGACGCCGGATGATTTGACCAAAATCGCGGGAATCGGTCCTGCGATGGCGGAGAAGCTGATGAATAAGGGGATCAAGAGCATTACCATGATGGCCGCAGCGGATCCGGAGGTTTTGTCGTCCATTCCCGGCGTCAGTGACAAAATGGCGCAGCAGTGGATAGAAACGGCGGGCAAGATTTTGAGCGATGAAATCATCGGCAGTCAAAAGGAGTCGTAAGAAATTTCAAGACGGAGACGTTTGTGCATGCCTAAAAAGCGCGTATACGAATTAGCCAAAGAATTGGGTCTGGAGAGCAAGGATCTGATCGCTCGTTTGGAAAAAATGGGCATTCCCGTTAAGACGGCTTCTTCTTCCCTGGAGGAAGGCGAGGTCGAAAGGGCGAGGAAAGAATTGCTTGCCGGCGACCACCGCGAAATCGTCGAACAAAGAATCAAATCCACGGTCATCAGGCGGCGGGCGGTGGTGACGCCGGTTGAAACGCCGGTGGGAACGCCGGTGGAAACGCCGGTGGAAGAGACGCCACAGACGGAAGCGGCGGCGCAGGGACCGGCCGAGGAAAAGAAAAAGAAAAAGAAAGAAGTTTCTTCTGAGACTTTATCCGCGGTCGAAAGAGAAAAAAAGCCGGCGAAAGAAGAAATATTGCCCTCTCCGAAGGCAAAAAAAGCCAAGCCGGAAAAGCAAGAGCCGGCGCCGGAGATCCCAGCCGCCGAAAAACCGCCGGCGCCGCATGCGACACCGACCGCTCCTTCCGCTGCGCCGACCAAGCCCGTTGCGGTCCCTGATCGTAAGATTATTACTCCAGCGGTTTCGAAAACGGCGCCTCCCCAGCCTCAGGCGGTCCAACCGGGGGAAAAGGCCGGGGTGACTGCCTTGGAGAAGGCCCGGAAAAAAGGCAAATACGAAGTTTTCGTCGAAGAAGAAAAAAAGGTCTCTCACCGCAAACTGATCGAAAAGAAGCTGGAGAAGAAAATTCAGTGGGAAGACGAGGATCAGGAAGTTTCGTACACAAGATGGCGGGAAGCCCAAAAAGCCGTTCCCGTAAAAATGAAAAAAACCGAAATCACGGTTCCCAAGGCCATCAAAAGACGCATCCGGGTCGGTGAGTCCATCACTGTGAGCGACTTGGCCAAACGAATGGGCGTCAAGGCCGGCGAGGTCATCAGCAAGTTGATGTCCATGGGCGTCATGGCAACGATAAATCAGTCCATTGATTTTGACATCGCCAGCATCGTCGCCGGAGAATTCAATTTCCAGGTCGAGCCGGCTCAGATGGAATTTGACGAGGCGTCTTTGAAAGCGCCGTCATCGCCCGAAAATCTGAAGCCGCGCGCTCCCGTTGTCACGATCATGGGCCATGTTGACCACGGCAAAACATCTCTTCTGGACGCGATCCGGCAGTCCAATTTGGCGGATGGCGAAACCGGTGGGATTACTCAAGCCATCGGCGCTTATCACGTGAACGTCAGGGGGCGGGATATTGTGTTTCTGGACACGCCCGGTCATGAAGCCTTTACGGCGATGCGCGCCCGCGGCGCTCAGGTCACGGATATTGTTGTTCTGGTGGTCGCCGCGGATGACGGCGTCATGGAACAGACTATCGAAGCCATCAATCACTCCCGGGTGGCCAAAGTGCCCATCATTGTGGCGATTAATAAAATCGACAAACCCGGCGCCGATCCGGAAAGAATCAAACACGCGCTGGCCGAGCATGGACTTTTGCCCGAGCAGTGGGGCGGCGACACCATCTTTTGTGAAATTTCCGCCAAGAAGAAAATCAACATCGAAGAGCTGCTCGAAATGATTCTGCTGCAGGCGGATGTCATGGAACTCAAGGCGGATCCCGATCGTCCCGGCCGCGGCGTGATTATTGAATCCAAGCTGGATCGCGGCCGCGGTCCCGTCGCCACGGTCCTGATCCAGGAAGGAACGCTCAAAGAGGGGGATTCCTTTGTGTCCCAAACCGAATACGGCCGGGTGCGGGCGATGATTAATGATCAGGGCAGGCGGTTAAGCGAGGCCGGGCCTTCCATGCCCGTGGAAGTGATCGGCTTTTCGGGCGTTCCGCAGGTCGGCGCGGAATTCTTCTGTGTTGAGGACGAGAAGAAGGCTAAAAGCATCGCCGAATACTGGTCGAGAAAAACGCGGGAAAAGGAAATCGCCGCGCGGACCAAGGTCACGCTGGAGCAGCTCTACGAACGGATCAAGGAAGGCGTCAAAGAATTTTACGTGATTATCAAGGCCGATGTCAAAGGATCCATTGAGGCGCTATCCGACGCCTTGCAGAAGCTTTCGACGGAAGATATCAAACTGAAAATCATTCACAGTTCCACGGGGGCGATCACCGAAACGGATGTCATGCTGGCGTCCGCTTCCGGGGCGATCATCATCGGTTTCAATGTCCGGCCGGACATGCGCGTTCTGGACGTTGCCCAGCAGGAAGGCGTGGAAATAAAGCTCTACGATGTCATTTACAATGTCATCGCCGATGTCAAGGCGGCGATGGAAGGCCTGTTGGAACCGGAATACAAAGAAGTGGTTCAGGGCCGGGCGGAAGTCCGCGAATTGTTCAAGGTGCCCAAGGTCGGAACGGTGGCGGGTTGTTATGTTGCGGATGGGAAAATAACCCGGACGAGCAATGTGCGGCTGGTGCGCGACGGCGTGGTTGTTTTTGACGGAAAAATCATGTCGCTCAAACGTTTCAAGGATGACGCCCGAGAAGTTTTGGCCGGTTTTGAGTGTGGCATCGGCATCGAGGGATACAACGACATTCACACAGGCGATATCATCGAGGCCTACACCACCGAAAAACTGGAGAGGAAACTGGAATGAACGATATCGCGGCGTTTAGCGCCGGCCATGGGAAAGACGCCTGATGGTGGTCGGGTACGGCATTATCAATCTGCGCATTCCGGAGAGCGGTTCTTTGAAGGAAAAAAGAAGCGTTTTGAGCCGTGTGATCAAGCGGGCGCAAAACGAATTCAACATCACGATTGCGGAAACGGGCCGTCAGGACAGCCATCATTTTGCCGAAATAGGCTTTGCGCTGGTCGGCAACGAGTCGCGTTTTGTCAGCGGCAAGGCCGATCACCTGCTGAAATTTATCGGCGACACGCGCCAGGTTGAAATTTTGAACAGCAAAATGGAGATCATGGTTGTTTCCAGTTTTTGGGAACAGTCTCGCTGGGAAAGAGGCAAATACGATGAATTTTAAAAGAGCGGACAGGGTGGCGCAGATGATCCGGGCCGATATGTCGGAAATTATCGCTCGGGAAGTGAAGGACCCCCGTCTGCACGCAGTGACCATCACGTCGGTCAAAGTCAGCGATGACTTGCGCAGCGCGAAAATTTATTTTGTGGAGCTCGGGAAGGACGAATGTTCGACGGAAATCAAGGCGGGGCTTGTTCAAGCCAGCGGCTTCATCCGGCGGGAACTCGGCAGAAGAATTCAGTTGCGTTGCGTTCCGGAATTGACGTTTATCCATGACGATTCTTTCGGTTACGGCAGCCGCATCGAGAAGCTTCTGGCGCACATCGCCGAAGGGGAGAAGGATGATGAGAGAGATCATTGAGGCCATTCAGCATGGCAGAAAATTCCTCGTCACGGCGCATGTCCGTCTGGACGGCGACGCTCTGGGGTCGGAGTTGGCGTTTTATTTTATGCTCAAGGCGTTGGGGAAGGAAGCGGTCGTCTACAATCAGGACCGGACGCCGGAGCGCTACCGATTCCTGCCGGGAACGCAATATATCACGCACATCCTCGACCAAGTGGAGGGGTTCGATGCGGCGGTTATTCTGGATTGCAGCGACCTCACAAGGGTGGGCGACGCCTGCGAGCGGATCAGAAAAATCAAGACGCTGATCAACATCGATCATCATGTGTCCAACAACGGTTTCTGCGCGCTCAAGATGCTGGATGCCCGGGCTGGCTCCACCGGAGAGCTGATTTTCCGCCTGATGCGGGAGATGAATTTTCCGATCTCCAAAGACGTCGCGACCAATCTTTACGCTGCGATTATTACGGACACCGGCAGTTTCAGGTATTCCAGCACCGGCAGCGAAACCCTGCACGCGGCGGGTGAGTTGGTGGCTCGCGGAGCCGATCCCCAGTGGATAGCGGAAAATATTTATGAGAACGATTCCCCGGTCCGGCTGAAGCTGATGGCCAAGGCACTGGAGAGTTTGTCCCTGGATCTGGAGAACAAAATCGGCTCGCTGGTGGTTACGCAAAAGAATCTACAGGAAACGGGCGCCGCCTGGGAACACACGGAAGGATTTGTGGATATTCCTCGGACGGTCAAAGGGATAGAAATTTCGATCCTCTTTACGGAACGCGAGGCAAACCACTACAAGTTGAGTTTGCGTTCCAAATCCAAAGCCGATGTGGAAAAGATAGCCAAGAAATTCGGCGGCGGCGGACATGTGCATGCCGCGTCCTGCTGGATCCGGGGGAATATCGAATCCGTCAAGGAACAGGTGATTCAGGCGGTCAAGGAGTTGTAGCGGCTGATGAGAGATGGCGTCATTATTATCGACAAGCCGGCGGGCGAGAGCTCGCATGCCGTGGTGGCGGCGGTGAAGAAACTTCTAGGGGTTCGAAAAGCCGGACATACCGGGACTCTGGACCCTATGGCGACGGGGGTGCTTCCGATCTGTTTGGATGAGGCCACCAAACTCGCCGGGTTCCTCGCCGGAGAAGACAAGGAATACCGGGCGACGATGCTCCTCGGAATCCGAACAGACACGATGGATAGGGAAGGGAAAGTGATCGGACAATCGGAGAAGAAAGTATCGGATGAGGAAATTCGAAACGCCGTCATGGGCATGAAAGGCGTGATCCGGCAAACGCCTCCACCTTTTTCGGCGGTCAAGTTTCAGGGCAAGCCGCTTTACCATTGGGCGAGAAAAAATATTTTTCCGGAGAAACAGGACCGGGAAGTGAAAATTCATGAGATCGCGATTGAGAAAATTGATTTTCCGTCCGTGACTTTTCGAGTCCTCTGCTCCAAGGGAACCTACATCCGAACGCTCTGTTCCGACATCGGAGACATCTTGGGCACGGGAGCCTGTTTGAGCGGCCTGCGCCGGCTGAAAAGCGGTCCTTTTACGGAAAAGGAAGCGGTTTCCCTCGGCGACGCAACCGGTCCGGACAAGAAAGCCGAATTGGAGGAAAAGATTCTTCCTTTGCCCGCGTTGCTGCCTTCTTGGCCCAGCGTGGATATTCCGGAAGATTTCGCGCAAAAACTTTCCAACGGCTGGCAGCCCACGGCGAAAATTTTCCGGGGCCATGAACTCCCTTTGCTAAAAGCCGGGGATATGATAAAATTAAAAAAAAATGGATCGCTGCTGGCTGTTGCGAGGATGCTGGTTCCCACCGGCTCGCTTCGGGAGTTTGATGATCACAGGCAGGTGGCGAAGTTAATCAGAGTATTCCATCTCAACTGAAAACATGAATGAAAATATTTTTAAGGAGGAATGAACGTGTTAACATTGGAAAAAAGAAAATCAATCATTGCGGACTACCGGATTCATGAAAAAGACACCGGCTCTCCGGAGGTTCAAATTGCTCTGCTGAGCGCCAGAATTGAGTATCTGACCGAGCATTTCAAGGAGCACAAAAAGGATCATCATTCCCGTCGGGGTCTGCTGAAGCTGGTGGGACAGAGAAGGAGGTTGCTCAATTACCTCAAAGACAAGGATATCGAAAGATACCGAAACGTCATCAAACGCCTCGGGCTGAGGAAGTAAAAAAACCGTCATTCAAGGGCGGAAGGCATAAGGCGGCCGGACTGTTGTTTTCTTATGAAAAAACAAAAAGGTTGACTTATGCGTTTCGCCCTTGAATTTCCTCGGTTCCGAATTTTTTTATGGAGGAAAACAAATGAGTATTGATTTTAACACCGAGTTTGCGGGCAGGGCCATCACATTGAAGGCCCGCTACGTGGCGGGACAAGCGGACGGGTCCATTTTGGTTTATTACGGTGACACCGTTGTGCTGGTCACCGCTGTTTCGTTGAAAAACGCCAGAGAAGGGGTGGATTTTCTGCCGCTGACCGTGGATTATCAGGAAATGACTTTCGCGGCCGGGAAAATTCCCGGTGGATTTTTCAAGCGGGAGGGGCGTCCCAATGAACGGGAGATTCTAACTTCCCGGCTGATAGACCGGGCCATCCGCCCGCTTTTCCCGAAGGGGTATTATTACGAAACGCAGCTGGTGGCGACGTTGCTGTCCGTGGACAAGGAAAATGACGCCGACGTCGCTTCCATGATCGGGGCGTCTGCGGCGCTGGAAATATCGGACATTCCTTTCAATGGCCCGATCGCCGGCGTTCGAGTAGGAAGAATCAACGGGGCGTTTGTCTGCAACGCCTCGGCCGACACCATGAAGGAAAGTGAGATGAATCTCTTTTTGGTGGGCAGAAAGGTGACGCCGGGCCGTGCGGGACGCACCTACGATATCGAGTTGGTCATGGTGGAAGGCGAAGCGAACGAAGCGTCTGAAGAAGTCATTGTGGAAGGCATCCAATTCGGTCTCGAAGCTCTCCAGCCGGTGATTGATCTGCAGGACCGACTGCGTGAACAAATTGGCAAGGCCAAAAGAACCGCGGAAGAGCCGGCGGTGGATGAGGACCTGGCGGCTCGCGTGAAGTCGGAAGTCATGGAGGGGCTGAAAGAAGCCTACGGCATGCCGCGAAAACTGGAACGTTACAGCAAGCTGGACGAGGTTCGGGAGAAGGCCGTCAGAAACATCGGCGGCGAGGATGAGGCGCTCTGTAAAAAAGTGGCGGCCATCATCGAGAATTTGGAGCGGCGGATTTTGCGGGAGATGATCATTCAGGAAAAGAAAAGGATCGACGGGCGCTCGGCGACCGATATCCGTCCGATCAGCATCGAAGTGGGACTGTTGCCGCGCGCGCATGGTTCGGCCCTGTTCAGCCGGGGAGAAACGCAGGCGCTGGCGGCGCTGACGCTTGGAACGTCCGCTGATGAGCAGAGGATGGATTATGTCAGCGGAGAGGAAATCCGCACCTTTATGCTGCACTACAATTTTCCGCCCTACAGTGTGGGAGAAGCCAAGCCCCTGCGCAGCCCGGGCCGCAGAGAAATCGGTCACGGCGCGTTGGCGAGAAAGGCGCTCGTTCCGGTCCTGCCGTCGCCCGAGACGTTTCCCTACACCATCAGAATCGTTTCCGAAATTCTTTCGTCCAACGGCTCGTCGTCGATGGCGACGGTTTGCGGCGGAACCTTGTGCTTGATGGACGGCGGCGTGCCGATCAAAGACATTGTTGCGGGCATTGCGATGGGGCTTCTCAAAGAAGGCGATGAAGTCGTCATTCTGTCGGATATTCTTGGAGATGAAGATCACGCCGGCGATATGGATTTCAAAGTTTGCGGAACGGAAAAAGGCGTGACCGCCATGCAGATGGATATCAAAATCGACCGGCTGAGCGAGGACATTCTGCGCAAAGCGCTGGCCCAAGCGCGGGAAGGCCGTCTGCACATCATCGCCAAGATGCGGGAAGTCCTGGCGGCTCCCCGCGCGGACATTTCCAAATATGCGCCGCGCATCACGACCCTGAAGGTCAAGGAGGATCAGGTCCGCAACGTGATCGGCACCGGCGGCAAGAATATCCGCCAGATTATCAGTGAAACCGGTGTTACGATTGACGTGGAGGATGACGGAACCGTGACGATCGCTTCTTCGGATGCTGAAGCGATGTCCCGCGCCGTCAGCATGGTGAGATGGCTGACGGAAGAAGCCGAGGTGGGGAAAATTTATCGCGGCGTGGTGAAGAAGATCGTCGATTTCGGAGCCTTTGTTGAAATTCTGCCGGGCACGGAAGGCCTTTTGCATATTTCGCAGATCGCCAAGGAGAGAATCAACAAGGTGACGGACGTGCTGCAGGAGGGCGACGAAGTCATGGTGAAGGTCATCGAGATAGAAAAAACCGGGAAAATACGACTTAGCAGAAAAGACGCGCTGGCGTCGGGAGCGAAATGATTCTTCAGGAGGGATCCTGCTTCGCCTTGGACGGATCGCTGATGCGCAGCCGGCCGGGAGACGATGAAAGCGCGGAAGACGGAGGACCGGATGGAAAAGGTAGAAATTCCCGTTCGGAGGCTTCCGAACAACGAAGACATCCCGCTGCCGCAATACATGACAGCGCAAGCGGCGGGCATGGATCTTTCGGCGGCTGTTGTTCGGGATGAGATTGTTCTCCCCGGACAGCGAGCGAAAATCCCTACCGGGATCGCCATCGCCCTGCCGCAAGGTTATGAGGCGCAAATCCGGCCGCGCAGCGGATTGGCGTTGGAACACGGCATCACGCTGCTGAATTCCCCGGGCACCATCGACGCCGATTACCGCGGGGAGATTGCGTTGATTGTAATCAATCACTCCCAGGAGCCGTTTGTCGTTCGACGGGGAATGCGGCTCGCGCAAATGGTTGTCAGCAAGGTCTGTCAGGTCCGGTGGCGGGAAACCGACCGGCTTGACAACACCGCGAGAGGAACGGGCGGCTTCGGCCACTCCTGATGCGAGTTCGTGCGGATTTAAACGTTGCTTAATTTTTTGCAATTGTCCTGAAACCATGGTATGTTTTTTCAGGAAATGTGTTAAAGAAAAATCGGCCGATGAAAAAATTCAAAGTTAAAAAGACCATCAAGGAAATCAACGAAAAGATCAAAGAAGGCCGCGCCGTGGTCGTGACGGCGGAGGAAATGATCGACATTGTGGAACGCCACGGGGAAGTGGAAGCCGCCCGCAGGATTGACGTGGTCACCACGGGAACGTTCAGCCCGATGTGTTCTTCAGGCGCTTTCCTGAATTTCGGCCATACCTCGCCCCGCATCAAGGCGCACAGGGTCTGGCTCAATGATGTTCCGGCTTACGGCGGCATCGCCGCGGTGGATTGTTACATCGGCGCGACGGAAGTCGCTGAGAGCGATCCGCTCAACAGTGTTTATCCGGGGGAATTCAACTACGGCGGGGGCCATGTCATCGAAGATCTGGTTTCCGGCAACGTGATCAAATTGCGCGCGGAAGGTTATGGAACCGATTGTTATCCCGCCAGAAAAATCGAGAAAAATATCACCATCAAGGATTTGAAGGACGCTTTTTTATTCAATCCCCGCAACGCTTATCAGAACTACAATTGCGCCGTCAATCTTTCCGACAGAACCATTTACACCTACATGGGCATGCTGCGCCCGCAGATGGCCAATGCCGCGTACGCCACATCGGGGCAGCTCAGTCCTCTTTTTAACGATCCTTATTACCGAACCATAGGCGTCGGGACGCGGATATTTTTGGGCGGCGCGCAGGGGTTTGTCGCCTGGCCGGGAACACAGCACAATCCGGATGTGCCGCGCGGTTCCAACGGTGTGCCCAAGCAAGGGGCGGGGACCATCGCCGTTATCGGCAATTTGAAGGAAATGAAACCCCAATGGCTTGCCGGGGCAAGCATTTTAGGTTACGGCGTGTCCTTGTTCGTGGGAATCGGAATTCCCATTCCCATTTTGGATGAAGAAATGGCGCTGTTTACGGCCGTGAAAGATGAAGATATCTACACGCAGGTATTCGACTACAGTATGGACTATCCCAAAGGCGTGGCCAAACCGCTGGCGGAGGTCAGTTATAAAGAATTGCGCAGCGGGTTGATTGTCATCAACGGCAAGAAGGTGGTGACCGCTCCTTTATCCAGTTATTACAAAGCCAGAGAAATTGCGCAAATCCTGAAAGAATGGATTGAAAAAGGACGTTTCCTGCTTGGCGAGCCTCAGCAAAATCTGCCTTCCATCAATTGGTAAAAAATCCCGGAAAAAATTTACTTAATCATAACCATCATTTCAGCGCGTCGGAGGATTTTGGTTTGCGCGGCGAATTTTTTTGATTAGCCGATTTTAATTAATTTTAATCAAAATTAAACAAAAAACTTGACTTTTATTTTAATTTATCGTCTTATTAATACCAAATGAGGTATTTCTTTAATTATGGCGGATAATATTAGGAAAAATCACGTCAAAAAATTTAGAGAAACGATCCCCCTCAGTATCGCCGAGTTGGCGAGGAAGGCCGGTTTGACTCCCCAGACGATATCTAGAATGGAAAAAGGTCTTTCGACCAGAAAGAATTCCGAATTAAAAGTCGCCAAGGCACTGCAGAAACCTTACGAGGAAGTTTTTCCTCACGGTCGGCCTTGAGGAATTTGAAAAATGAAAATAGGCAGGTATTTGGTTTTTTTCCTTCTTTTGATGTCGATTGTGATCACCTTTGGGAATGGAGGAATTGTTGACAACTATATTCTGAGCAAGAGGCTAGCCGATCTGAAGGAGGAAACAAAAAAAATAGCCGCCCAGAACGACGACCTCAAAAAGCAAATCGTTCTTTTGCGGGAAAATTTGAACTATATTGAAAAAACGGCCCGCGACGAATTGGGCATGGTGAAAAAAGGGGATATTGTTTATCGCTGGTCTGAATAGATAAACAAGAAAAACGGTGCATCATGATCGATTTCAAAGAAATTGTTACCGGCAAAAAAAGCCTTGTCGGGCTGGATATCGGTTCGAGTTCGTTAAAGCTGGCGGAAGTCATCTCGAATTCCAAAGGCAATTATGTGAACAATTTCTTCGAACTTCCCCTGCCCCAAGGCGTCATCATTGATGGCGTGGTGGCGGACGCCTCCGTTTTATCTTCTAAAATCAAAGAACTGTTCAAGAACGCCAAGTGCTCGCGCAGGGGAATCGTCGCCGCCGTTTCCGGCAATTCCGTGATCATCAAGAAAATAACCTTGGAACAAATGAATGAAGCCGAGTTGCGGGAGCTGATCCGGGACGAGGCGGGCAAATATCTGCCTTTTGAAAACATGGATGACGTCAACTACGACTTTCAGATTTTGGGGGAAAACAGTTACAACCCCAATCAGATGGATGTGATTATCGTTGCCGCCAAAAAGGAAATTGTCGCTGCCTATGAGGACGCGATTGCGGCGGCGGGGTTTACGCTGGAAATCATGGATGTGGCGCCTTTCGTTCTGGAGACTTTGTATGAAGCGAATTATGAGTACGACCTTGAGGATATCGCGGTGCTCGTCAATATCGGCGCAAGCTCCACGGGGATTAATGTGGTGAAGGGCGGCATGTCCGTCTTTACAAGGGATTTCGCCATCGCTGGGAACGCCGTTACGGAAAGCATCCAGCAAAAATACGGAGTGACCTTCGAAGAGGCCGAAAAAATGAAAATAGAAGGTTTGCCCAACGCAGGCGAAAACGAGAACCTGGATTTCAGAAACATGGTTTTGGAATTCGCCTCTCCCCTGTGCACGGAAATAGAACGCTCCATTGATTATTTCCGGTCAACCTTCGGCGGGGAGGACATCAAGCAAATTCTCCTTGCCGGCGGCTCGGCGCTGATTCCGAATCTGACGAAGCACTTATCGGAAATGATGAGCGTGAAAACGGAGATCTTCAATCCTTTTTTGAAGATCAGCTACAATAAAAGGAAAATCAACGTCAAGAACTTGGAGAGCGTCAAAGCCGTCGCCGCGCCGGCGATCGGATTGGGATTGAGGAAAATAGGCGATAAGAAATGATTAAGATTAATCTGCTGCCCTACAGGGAAAAAGAAAAGAAGGAAAACGTTACCAGACAGATATTTATTATCGCGGGTTGTCTGGTGATTTATCTGTTGGCGCTGGCGGCCGTCCAGATCTGGATGAGCACATCCATCAGCGATTTGGAAAACAAAGTCAAGGAAGGGGATCTGAAACTGACGGAACTGGACAAGAAAATCGGCGACTTGGAAAAGTATAAAAAGGACAAAAAGGAATTGGAGCTGAAGCTAGGCGTCATCTCCATTTTGGAAGAAAACCGGATTACGCCCGTTAAAATTCTGGATGAATTGGCGTCGCTGGTTCCGGCGAATGACATTTGGCTGACCCGGATCAGCCAAAAAGGCGATAAACTGGATATCGACGGAGTCGGCCGAAATAATATCGTCGTGGCTGATTTCATGAAAGTAATAGAAAATTTTAGTCCTGTGCAATCGGTTGATTTGATTTCTTCCAAAAAAACGGAAGTGGCCGGAATCACAATGCAGCAGTTCAGCTTTTCGTGCATATTAAAAAAGGGGTTTTAATCTATGGCGATCACGGTCGACGATCTTAAGAAAATGCCCCTGAAGGCCAAAATCGGCGCTTTTATAGGCGTGCTGCTTTTGATCGGTTACTTCTACTGGTTTTTCTTCCTGTCGTCCGCGATGACCAAGAAAAGCCAATTAAACGAAAAACTCACTGCCATGCAAGAGCAGATAAACGAAAAAAGCAAAGTGGCGGCGCAGCTCGATCAATATAAGGCTGACGTGGCCGCTTTGCGGGAAAGTTATAAAATCGCATTGCAAAAACTTCCCGACCAGCGGGAAATCCCCTCGCTTTTTCATTCCGTGTCCATGGCGGGAAAAGAAGCGGGGGTTGAATTTTTGCTCTTTGAGCCGAAGGCGTCCGTGCCCAAATCGGCCGAAGATACCAAGCCCCCCAAAACATCGGATTTGCTGAAGCCCTCTGATCAAAGGCAGGGGGAGAAAAAAGATGGGGACAATAAAGGCGGCGATAAAAAAGGCGCGGCGCCCGAAAAAGAACCTTTCTATGAAGAAATTCCGGTCGAAGTATCCGTGCTGGGATCTTTTCAGAACACGCTCTACTTTTTTGACAAAGTCGCCAAGCTGCCCCGAATCGTGAATATCACCAATATCAAGATGGGTGAAAAAAAGGAAGCGAAGGGGACAACAAAAGCGAAAGGAAATCCAATCGTTTCGTCGTGCACCATCAAGACGTACATGTTCATCGACAAGCAAAACAAAACCCAGGAGACGGTTGAAAAGCCGGACGCGAAAAAGAAATGAAAAGGTTAACAGGATTATTCAGCATATCCATCAGCTTTATTTTATTGGCGGTTCCTGTGTTTGCCGATGCGCCAAAAAAACCGACGTCGTCGGCTTCTGAAAAAAATGTGAAAGCCGTTTCCGCTCCGGCAAAAACCGCGGCGGCGCCGGTTTCGCCGGCAGGACGACCTACCGCCGCGACGCCCGTGACCGTGCAGTCCAAGGCGCCTTTGGCGCCTTCACCGGCGGCAAATGTTCCCGCGCCGGCGGCGTCCTCCAACACGCTCTCAACGTCGGTTGCTCCGGTCGTGACGCCGAAAGAAACATACAGCTATAATCCCATGGGGAAACCGGATCCTTTCAAACCGTTCATCGAAATGGATAAGACAGAAGAAAAGAAGGAGAAAAAAACTCAGGCGTCCTTGTCCATTTTTCCGCTTCAGAGAGATGAAACGGAAAATTTCAGGGTTGTCGGCATCGCGGGAGACGAGGAACGCCGCGTCGCGATTGTTCAAGACGCGTCCAAGAAGTTTTATCCGCTGTACAAGGGCACGCGCATCGGGTTGAACAACGGCAAGGTGATTGAAATTCTGTCAGACCGGGTCATTGTCGAAGAGTACGAAAACGGCCGAGCAAAGAAAATCACCTTGAAACTAAGGAAAAATTAATCAATGAGGTATTCGTCATGAAAAAATATTTAATGAAGGCATTGCTTGTGATCTTCATGACTGTGGTTTGTTTCCCTGCCTGGGCCTTTGCGCAGGAGACGGCCTCAGGCGAAGATCAGGGACAGCAAGCGGTCTCAAAAGAAAATCAAGCGCCGGAAGCAGCGGTCAAAAAGACCCCTGAAGGACCGGCCGGCATCGAAAATATTTTGTTTGCGAAACTGCCCGGAAAGGAGCGCATCCATATCGTTGTTTCCCGGCAGCCCTATATCGAGGTGAAAAGCAAAGTGGTCGGCAGCTACCAGATTAAAATGAAGAACGTATCGCTGCCGCCACATCTTGCCCGGCTTCTCGGTGAGGGCGAGTTAAATAATATTACGGGCGTGACGCCCTATCAGGAAATCGTTGACAATGAGCCGTGGGTTTATTTGAACATTTCCGCCAACAAGATTGTTCCTTATTCGATCCGGCAGGAAGGCAATAACATTTTGGTTGATTTCAACGTTGCCGGACTGGAAGAGAAAAAATCCAAGGCGCCGGTGGCCAAAGTGAGCGCGGCGGGTTCCGCAGGCGAAGAGGCGGCGGATAAAAGCGCGGCCGAAAAGAAAGCCGCCGAGGCCAAATCCAAGCGGCTGACCGACAGGATCATTTCCCTTGATTTTCAGGACGCCGACATCAAGAGCGTCTTCAGGCTGATGGCCGAGTATGGGAATGTCAGCATCGTGACCAGCGATGAAGTGAAGGGCACCATCACCTTGACGATGAAAAATGTGCCTTGGACAAAGGCGCTCGATACCATCTTGGACGTGAACAGTCTGGCCAAGCGCGAAGAAGGCAACGTCATCATCATTACAACATTAAAGAGACAGAAGGAAAATGACGACGCCAGGATGAAGGCGGCCGAGGATGAAAAGAAACGGAAAGAGCAGGAGCACAAAGAAAAAGCCGAAAAAGGCCTGCTGAAGCAGATTATGATCGAGGCCAAGATTGTTGAAGCCACCGAAGAATTTGTCCGCAATATCGGCATCCAATGGGGCTTCGGCAATCAGCAGAAAGTCAGCCACGGCACCTATGGATTGGGCGTTACCGGCGGGAGCGGCATCCAAACCGCCAATCGGGCGACGACCCCTACCTATTCCCAGCTTTATCCGCCTGAAATCGCCGCCACCGATTCGGCGGGCAAGAGGCTGGCGATGGCGGCCGTGAATTTCCCGTCGCAGATTGCGTCGCCGGCCATCGGCTTGGTTTTTGGCGGTGCCACCGGTTTCCTGGAAGCGCAACTGGCCGCTCTGGAGACGAATACCATGGGGAAGGTCATTTCCTCTCCGAAAGTCGTGACGATGGAGGGCATCAAGGCGATCATCAAACAGGGTGATGATGTGCCTTACGTGACGCCGGCTTCCGGCACGTCGCCGGCGACGGTTTCTTTTAAGGAAGCCGTGCTGCAGTTGGAGGTCACGCCGAGAGTGACCGAAGAAGGGAAGATTTCCATGGAGATTAAAGCCAGCAATGATGTTCCCGATTATGCCAAGGCGGCGACGTTGCAGGGGAACCCGCCGATACGGAAAAGCGAAGTCGAATCCAAAGTGGTCATCAATGACGGCGATACCGTTGTCATCGGCGGAATCGTGAAATCCCAGGAAGACAAGACGGTCAGCGGCTGGCCGTTTTTGCAGAAAATTCCGGTTCTGGGCTGGCTGTTCAAGACTGAAGACGTATCGAAAGCCAAAAGACAGTTGCTGATTTTTGTCACGCCGAGAATCTTGAAGGACGGTTGAGCAAGAGAACACGCCGCCTGCCGCGATTTTTGACCCGGATGGACACGGACGAGTTTTTAATGAGTTTCCATAAAGTGAAAATTTTTGCACGAAGCAATCAGCGTTTTTTTGTTTTTTTGTTTTTGCTGTGGGTGGTTTCCTGTACCTATACGCCCTGGCATAGGCAGCAGTCGGATATTTTTCTGAACAAGGGTATTTCGTATCTCGACACCGGGCAATACGCCAATGCCCTGAAGGAGCTTCTGGAAGCGGAAAAATATTACTCCGGCAATCCGAAGGTTCATTATTTCCTGGCGATGGCTTATCAAGGCAAGGGCCTGAAAGACAGGGCGATTGAAGAACTTCAGAAAGCTATTGATCTGGATGAAAATTATTCCGAAGCCCACAACTACCTTGGTACGCTGTATTCGGACCGGAAAGAGTGGGATCGGGCCATCCGCGAATTCGAAAAGGCTTTGGCCAATCCGTTGTATGAAACCCCTTCATTGGCGCTTTACAACATGGGGTGGGCGTATTACGGCAAAAAGGATTACGGCGCGGCTTTGCTGAAATATCAGGAAGCGTTGCGCCTGGATCCGATGACCACCCTGCGTCCGCAGATCGAAAAAAATATCGGGTTCATTTACCTTGATCAAAACTTCACTGCGGAAGCCATTCGGCATTTGAAAAAAGCTGTCGAGCTGGATCCCGCTTTGGTGGACGCCCATTTCCTGCTGGGCGAAAGTTATCTGAAGATCAAAGATAACAAAAACGCGAAGCTGTCTTTTCAAGAGGTTGTAAAACTCGCTCCTGATTCTTACTTCGGTGCCCGAGCGAAAGCGTACCTGAAATCATTATAATCTCCCTTTTTCTTTCCGATTTCCCCGGTTGACACGGGCGGGCTCGCTGTGTTAGCTTTCATGCCCAAAACATAACAGAAAGCGGACGATGAAGAACGCCTTATTCGAGAAAAACCGGCAGCTTTTCATTTATGAGGCTAAAGAGCTGCTTCATGCCGAGAGATTTTCCGACGCTGTCGGCTTGGCTTGGGAACGGCTGCGGATTTATCCAGCGGACGGCGATGCCTATGTCGTCTTGTGCAGCGCCCTGATCGGGCAGGGACGAATTGATGAGGCGCGGGAGGCGCTGACGGAATTCGGCGGAATCATCGAGGAGATGACGCTGGTTTATGAGCGCGTGGGCGATGTTTTCCGGGGAAAAGGGTATTATCATGACGCCGCGCAATCCTATGAAAAATTGTTAAGTTTCCGCCCTGAAGCGCAAAAGGCCAGGGAAATTATTGAAAAAATGAGCCTTCTAGGACAGGAAGACGAACCAATGGTGCAGGCGCCGATCCCTGATGTTTTGAACGCTGCCGCCGACCCGGAAATCAAGACGGTGACCATGGCCCAGCTTTACGTTCAGCAGGGACATTTTCCTGAAGCCGTCAAAATTTTGGAAGAGGTTCTCGCAAAAGATCCGCAAAATTCGGAAGCCGCCGGCCTGATGAACCATCTCAAAGCGGCCATTCTTGCCGAATCCAAGAAAAATGAGTCCTCGGCAAAGAAGGAGCGGCTGATTGAAACGCTTTCGCTGTGGCTTCAAAATATTGAAAGGTTGAAGGCGAATGCGAATGCCTGAAGGGGCGGATCATTTCCGATTTAGAATCTCCAGCCTCCGCCGTCGTCTCCGCCACTGCGGCGTGGACGGCGTTATTTTGCTGAACATGAGCAATATCCGTTACTTTTCCGGTTTTACCGGAAGCGACGGGGCGCTTTTAGTCAGTTGCGACCGAGTTCTGTTGTTGATCGACGGCCGATACACAACCCAGGCGCTTCGCGAGACTCGGGGGACGAAAATCATTGAATATCAAAACAAACTTCAAGATCTTGTGCGGGCGCTCCGGGCGCTCAAGTTGAAAAAAATCGGCCTGGAAGCAGATGTCGTTACGTTGGATTTCTACCGAAAACTTGTGGAAGGAACAGGGGAAGACGCCTTTGTTTCTTTGCCGGACGAATTTCGGATGATCAGGGCCTGCAAGGACAAAGCCGAAATCGCCCTGATGAGAAAGGCGGCGGAGATCGGTTCCTCTTCCACGCTGGCGCTGCTGAATTCCATCAAACCCGGCCGCAGCGAAAGAGATTTGGCCCTTGAGTTGGAAATGACCGCGCGGGAAAAAGGTGCCGACGGGCTTGCCTTCGAGCCCATTGTGGCTTCCGGAGAAAACGCGGCGCTTCCGCACGCCAAGCCCACGGACAGGAAAATCAAAAAAGGCGATTTCATCGTGATTGATTTCGGCGTGAAATACAAGGGGTATTGTTCGGATGAAACCTGCACCGTCGCAATTGGAAAATTGACAGCGCGGCAAAAAAATGCTTATCGTCTCGTCCTGGAAGCGCAGCAACGGGCATTGGAGCGCGTGCGAGACGGAGTTGCGGCAACCGATGTTGATCGTCAAGCCCGCGCCGTTTTCGGCGAAAAATACGGACGTTATTTTGTTCACGGCACGGGACACGGCGTCGGCTTGGAGATTCACGAGGCGCCGCGCATTGGCGCATTATCGGAGGATGTTTTAAAAGCCGGCATGACGTTGACCGTCGAACCGGGGTTGTACTTTCCGGGACGCTGGGGCATCAGGATTGAAGATACGGTTTTGGTTAAAAAAAACAGTTGCGAAAAGATAACAAAAATGAATAAGGAACTCATCATCATTTCATGACAAAGAGGGTTTTTCGCTATGAAGCTTTTTCCCGAAGATATTATTTACAGTTGTGAACACATTTGGGTGCGGGTTGAAGGAAATATGGCGACGATAGGCATAACGGATTACGCTCAGGAAAGACTGGGCGATATTCTTTCCGTGGAGTTTATAGAGACGGATACCTATGTCGAACGCGACGAGACATTCGGCTCCATCGAATCGGCGAAAGAAGTTCTGGATTTGATATCTCCGGTCAGCGGCACGGTGGTCGTGGTGAATGAAGACGTGTTGGAAGATGTCAGCATCATCAACAGGGATCCTTATGACACCGGCTGGCTGGTGGTCATTGAAATGGATAACTTGGAACAGCTGGAGGACCTTATGGCGGCCTCCAGTTATCACGACCTCATCATGCAGGAAGAGGGCGAATAAGCCTTGACCTGGAGATTTCTCGGCGTCGGACGATACAGCCTCTTTGAAAACATGGCCATTGACGAGGCTGTTTTTCAGCGAACCATTGAAAACGGGGGTCATCCCGTACTCCGATTTTACTGGTCAGAGCCCGCGGCGGTTTCCATCGGCTGTTTTCAACATGCCGAAGGGGAAATCAGCCTGGAGAACTGTCGGGCGGACAACGTGGCGGTCGTCCGGAGGATAACCGGCGGGAAAGCGGTTTTCCATCGCCGGGAAATCACCTATAGTCTGACGGCGCCGTCTGCGGAAAATTTGTTTCCCACTGATATTTTGGGAACCTACGAAATCATCAGCCGGTGCATCGCCCGCGGTTTGAGTTATCTGGGAATCCGGACCCAATTGGCCCGAAGACGCGCGATTCCTCGGAAGGGGGCCGGTGCTTGCTGTTTTTCGATTCCCTCGGAAAACGAGCTGCTGGCCGGGGGGCGTAAAATTTGCGGAAGCGCCCAAGTGCGGCGGCGCGGCGGTTTTTTACAACACGGTCTTATGTTCATCGATCTGGACAGCGTCGGCATGGCGCGCTATTTGTCGCCGGGGCGAGAAGACGCGGCGGAAATTGAAAAAGTTGTCACGTCCATCAACGGCGAAAGAAGCGCATCCGCCGGCGTCGAGCAGATATGCTCTTGCTTGAAGAAAGGTTTTGAGGATGAACTGGGCATTGCTTTTGAAGAAGACTTTCTGTCGGCGGCGGAAAAGGCGCTTCGGGACCGCCTGATGAAAAAATACATGGATGACGACTGGAACATTGAGCGCAAAAAATATTTTTGACAGGATGGCAAGATGAAACTCAGCGATTGCATCGTGCGGGGAATTCTCCGCCAGCGCGGATATGCCGCGCCGGAAAGTAACGCGCCGGTAAAAATGGACGCCAATGAGAACCCCTTCAGCCTCCAAGAGCCGCTCAAGCGGAGACTGCTTGAAAAAATGAGCGCGGTTGAGTTCAACCGCTACCCGGCCGCCGGGTCGCCCGAACTGCGCGAGAGATTCGCCCGCTATTTCGGCGTGGAAAAGGACATGATAATGCCGGGCAACGGCTCGGATGAACTGATTCAGTCGCTGTGTCTTGTCTTCAAAGGGAAAGTCAAGGGCGTCATGATTCCCGTTCCCACCTTTGCGATGTATAAAATCATCGGCGTCAACACGGGCCAAAGGGTCGTTGAGGTGCCGCTGGATAAGAAATTCGACCTGGACGTGGACGCGATGACGGCGAAAATGAGCAAAACCTTTCCCGCCCTGATTTTTTTGAGCTGTCCCAACAGCCCCACGGGAAACCTCTTCAGCAAAAATAGAATCGAAACGCTCATCAAGAAGACGCCGGGCGCGGTGGTCATTGACGAAGCCTATGCCGCGTTTTCCGGGCAAAGCCTTCTGCCGTTTTTAAAAAAATATGATAACGTAATTTTTTTAAAAACCCTCTCCAAGCTCGGCTTAGCTTCCATGAGACTGGGGTTTTTAATTGCCCGCCGGGAAATCGTCGAGCAGTTGGACAAAGTAAGATTGCCTTATAATATCAATTCCTTATCGCAGACGGCCGCCACCTTTTTCCTTGATTACCAGGATGAATTCGTCAGGCAGGCCAGCGAGATCGTCCGTCGGCGCGAGGAGCTTTATCAGGAGCTCAAAGGAATCGCCGGCATCAGGCCTTATCCCTCCCGCGCGAATTTTATTTTTTTTAGTTGCGATTTTGATTCCGATAGCATATACAAGAGCCTCATGGCGGAAGGCATTGCCGTCAAGGCTCTTCAGGTTTCGCCGGGGAAGCAAGGTGCCATGCGGGTGACGGTCGGCACCAGGGAACAAAACAAAGCCTTTCTTGAGGCGTTGAAAAAAGTTATTGAGACGCAAGGAGCGTGATTTAAAATTTATTGAACATTCAAGGGTGGTTTACGGCGGGAGATTGGCGATCTTTCGCCGGCCGCCCTTTTTTATTGGTAAAAATTTTTAAAAGGAGGAAATCACTTGGAAGTCAAGGTCATAGACAATGATGTCGAAAAAGCGCTGAAAATTTTGAAAAACAAACTCTCGAAGAGCGGCTTGTTCAAGGAATTGAAAATCCGCCGCGCCTACGAAAAACCGTCCGTCAAGCAAAAGAGAAAATCGATGGAAGCGCAGCGCAGACTCGCCAAAGTCCAGCGGCGCCGAAGGGGTTGATCTGCTCGTTTGTTTGAAGAGAAGCTGACGCGAAAGGGGGTGGCAGATGGTGGATGAAAAGCAGTACGTGATCGATTCACTGTCCATCAATGAATCGTGGCGGATGTTTCGCATCATCGCCGAATTTGTCGAGGGCATTGATGCGCTTTCCAAAATCGGCAAGGCGGTGACCTTTTTCGGCTCCGCGAGAAGCAAGCCGGGTGACGTCTATTATGAGAAAGCCGAAAATCTGGCGCGCCTGCTGGTGCAGGAGGGGTTCAATGTCATCACGGGCGGAGGTCCCGGCATCATGGAAGCCGCCAACAAAGGCGCCAGCGAAGCCGGCGGAAAGTCCGTGGGGCTGAACATCAAATTGCCTTACGAACAAAAGCCCAACCCCTACGCCAACATTCACTTGGATTACAAATACTTTTTCGTCCGCAAGGTGATGTTCGTCAAATACGCGGTGGCTTACGTGATTTTCCCCGGCGGTTTCGGCACCATGGACGAGCTTTTTGAGGCGCTCACCCTGATTCAGACAAAAAAAATCAAAGCGTTTCCTCTGATTCTGATCGGAAGCGAATACTGGAGCGGATTGATCGACTGGCTGAAAAACCGGATGCTGGCCGAAGGCAAGATTCTCCCGGCCGATTTGGACTTGCTGCAGGTCGTGGACGACCCGCAGGACGTGGTGAAGCTCATTAAGAAATACGTTATCGTTTAAATCCTAAAAAACCGATCCAAAATATGGAAAAGGTTCTCGCCAATCTGAAAAAAGGCGTCGTGGCGCCCTGCTACCTGCTTTACGGAGAGGAGGACTATCTCATCAGCGAGGCGCTCGGCGGGATGCTGGATATTTTGGTTCCTCCCGGCGAACGCGATTTGAGCCTTTTTCTGATGGACGGCGAAAACGCCGATCTCGATTACATCATCGAGGAAATCATCACGCCCTCGCTGTTGGGCGGAAGAAAAGTCATCGTCGTCAAAAACACCACCTTATTTCATTCCTCGGAAAACGCCGCCGCGCTCGTTGCCAAAATCCGCGACCATCTCGAAGAAAACCCGCCTCGTGCGGTAAAATACTTTCAGGCGCTTCTGAACGTCACGGGATTGGCGCTGGAGGATTTGCAGGACGCCGGCTGGAAAAAAATCTCTGATGACGAATGGAGTCAGATCGTGAAGGGAGACGTGGGCGAAGAACGCGGCAAGTGGCTGCCGCGCGTTCTGGAGCTTTGTTCCCAAGTTGGCAGGGATGGCTTTTCTTTTGCCGACACCGCTGACCGATTTGAGACAATTCTGGAAAAAGGCCTGCCGGGAGGCAACTGTCTGATTTTCACCGCCCAAGCCGCCGATAAGCGAAAAAAAATTTTCAAAGTGGTGTCCGAATACGGCGTTGCGCTTTATTTCGGCGCGCCGCGGCGCGACGCCGACCGCAGGGAAACCCTGCAGATGCAGGCGCGAAGGCTCTTGGAAGAAAACGGCAAAAAAATGTCGCCTGCCGCGTGGCTGGCGCTGGAGCAGAAAACAGGCTTCGACTTGCGCCGCGCCATCAGCGAACTCGAAAAGCTCATCGCCTATGTGGGCGATCGTCCGGTGATTGAGCAATCCGATGTGGAGGAGGCTGTAGGTCGGACCAGGGAAGATGATATCTTTGCCCTGACAAACGCGTTGAGCCAAAAAAACGGACAAGCCGCGCTGGAGGCCCTGCAGAGCCTTCTGCGGCAGGGCGTTCATCACCTCATTATTCTCTCCATGATGGTCAGGGAGACGCGTCTTTTACTGCAGGCCAGAGCGCTGATGGACTCGGGCAAGCTTCCGCCGATTCGCCCCGACATGGAATATGCGGCGTTTCAGAAAAGAATCCATCCTCTTTTGGGCGAGCTCAAAACCGCCGGCACCGGACGGAAAGAAGAAATCTTCAGCCAGCATCCCTTTGTGATTTACAACGCCTTGCGCAACAGTGCCGGTTTTTCCGCCGCCCGCCTGATGGATCTGCTCAATGACTTGCTGGAGACGGAAATCGCCCTAAAATCTTCCGGTGGCGACCCGCGCCTGCTTCTGGAGAAATTTCTGATAAAAGCCTGCGCGTGAAATCAACCACATTCCGGGAAACAGAAAAGTTTTTGCTTAAAAACCTTACAGAGCCACAATAAAAAGGCGAGAAAAAAATTCAGTTATATTTGAGGGTGCCTTTCTTTTGCGCTCAGCTTCTTTGTAATCTCCTGTTTTTTATGCGCTTCATTCGTTTTTTAGTTCAGATTTCTTGTCGGCGATCAAAAAAAAAGCCGGCTCTACGAGAGCCGGCTTCCTGAAGCGAGGCTTAAAAAACTTCTAAAACGTGTAGGGTGAATCCCCAAGCCGACAGGGGGATAGGTCGCTTGCCAACGCCGGCAGACGCAGGACAACCTCTCCGCGTGTTTCGGAGCCGGATACAGACGTCGTCGCACGGATTCTTACGACCGTCCAGATCGCGCTTTGTTTTGGATACGTCAGATTGAATCCCGCCACACCGTTGACATCCGTCGTAACCGTCGCCGGAAGTGTGCCGCCAGCCGAATTGGGGGGTGTCAGTTTGGAATCGGAGGTGGGTGTGCCTGTGGCTGCAGTGCCGTCAGCAAAGAAAATTCTTCTTCCGTCTTCACCCGAGTCCATAAGAATGTTTTCGTTGACATCTTCGTTATAAAAAGTTCCGCAGCTGTCGCAGGCGGAATAAGTTGGCGGAGTATCACCGTTCCATCTTAATCCGTCAGGGTCATACGTGCATACTATACCTGTGCTCCAGGCGATCGGCCAGACGCTTAAATTGACAACCGTATTTTGAACGGGATTCCCATTGGCATCGGCGACAAGAACCGACATTGGCCATATATAATTTGCTTTTGTATTATCCTCGGAAATAACGGTGGCTTGGCCGAAGGCGATCGATCCCGCTACTCCGCCGATGACGATCGGGGCGTCGTTTCCGGAAGGTGTTAAATTAACGCCAATGGGTTCCGTTTCAACGGTCGTACCGACAACAGATGCCCGGACTTGGACGCCGCTTCCTGATGAAGTTTTCGAACCGGACGTAAAGGAAGAACGCGCCTGACCCACGGACAAACCGCTGCCTGCGGTGGTGGCCGTCAACACCACAACAGGCGAAATAGTTTCACCGCCGCTGGTGCCGGTGCCCTCAACGATCGAAAAAGCAACGGGTTGATTGCCCAAGGGATTGTTGTTTGCATCATAGACAGTGGCCGTGAGCGTGGACGATCCTGTCGTCGTTCCGACGCTAACCGGCACGACACCCGGGATGGCTTCAAGAAAGATTTTCGCTGGTGCGGCACCGGAGGACATCGCCACGGTCAGAGTGTCGCTTGTGCTTGGATTGGCCGCGTCATAGACCTGAACGCTAGCAATTCCGATTTGAGTTGTGCGCAGTGTCGCGTCGGCTTTACCGCCGGAGACGGCTTTGGTGACAGTCTTTGACGATCCGCCGTCCCACGCTCCGATGGTTGTGGCGAAGGTCACATTGGTGATGCCGGGCGCGTTGACCCTGATATTTAATGCATCGCCGATGTACATGGCGGTGGGGTCAGGGTTGCCGGAGACCAAAGAGCCGTTTAATAATTGCTGGTCAATCGCGAACGTTGCAGCGGCAGGACTTACCGTAAGATCAAGCGATGCCTTGGCGCCGAGCACGTTGGCGGTGACTTTCACCGTTCCGTTGGTGACTCCTCTGGCTGTGGTTTTGAACTGTCCATCGGAATTTGTGGTTCCACTGTCGGCACCGAAAGACACGCTTCCTGTTCCCGTCTGCGTCAAGGTGACGGTTGCGCCGTTGACGAGATTATTGCCGGCGTCTTTGGCCGTGACGGTCAGATCTACCGTTGTTAACCCGTCATTGGGGATGGAAGTCGCCGATGCCGTGAGCGTTGCCGTGGAGCCGCTAATCTGGATGGGAATTTGCGCCGTGACGGAACCCGCTGTGGCCGTGATGGTCGCGGTCCGATTGGTTTTGTTGCTGCCGCAGGTGAGCGTCACGTTGGCTGGTGTGGTAACGCTGCCGGCGCTGAGAATACCGCTGGTTGTGGACAAGTTCACGGTGACGCCGGATAGAACTGCATTGCCGGAATCCAAGGCGTTGATAGTGATTGTTGATGAATCGGAACTGATTGTTGTGATGGTTGTCGGATCAGCCGACAGATCTAGGGAAGCAACCGTTGTTGTCGTTTCACCGCCGCCTCCGCCTCCGCCTTCATCTCCGCCCGCGCTTCCGCCGCAGGCGCTGATGAGAACAGCCAACGCCAATATCAGCAAAAGGTTTATCCATGACAAGATTTTTTTCTTGCATGATTTATTCATTTTGCTCTCCTTTTTGAGACTGAGGTGGTTTACTTAAAAAAAACATTTAGCAGAAAAGCTATTGGATTTCAACATATTTTTTGTCATCTTTTAAGAATTTATTGAAGCTTTCGAGGGGAATTTACATCTCTTAGCTAAGATGAAAGCCGCGGTGGACCTGATCAGCTGCGCCTCGCACAATTTTCTAAAAAGTTCTTTGGGGGAAATTACAGTTTTCCAATTTTGCTTTGCGCGCGTCTTTGGGCGCGGGGCAGCCGGTGGGATGGACCTTTTTTCTTGGTTTGACGCGTCGCGTCCTCCTCATGCGTTGCGGTTTTGACGCCGCGAATCGTCCTGTTGACGATGGATTCGAATTCGGGCGAAGAAAGAGGCGTTTTGCCTAACCGGGCGGCGCGGGATGATATTTCCCGATCGGAGCTCACCACGATGACGTTGCCAGGCGCGGTTTGGGCCAAACGCTTGATAACCTCGTCCGCGCGTTCGCCGTATCGGGAATAGATGATCTCGATGTTGCCCTCGCGATCCCTTTGTTCATCGGGGCTTCCGCTTTTCCACCCGTCAAATACCACGATGATTTTGTGATGTTTTATTTTTTCGTAATCCGCAAGCCAGGTCAAAAGAGCGCGGCGGCCCTCTTCGAGACTTCTGTGCTCATGGCGTCGCAGGACATCCGATTGCCTGATCAAATTGTAGCCGTCAATTAATATAATCATGTGTCTTTGTTTATCAAATGTGATTCCAGCGAAAGATTGTTTCGCAGCTGACTTTCCCGTCATTATGTGCTTTCGTGTCCGCCTCCGCGAGAGATGAGGAGCATGGATATGCTAATATAACCATAATTTCCATTCAATTTGCAAAAAAGTTTTTTTCCACCTCCGTCCCGATTTCATCGGGACACCTCCGCCAGCGGAGGATAAGGCAATTGTCACGTCACTTCTCATGCAAGATTATAATGTCCCCCACCGGCGGAAATATTCTTTTTTTTCTCCCCCGCTGGCGGTCATCACCCGCTGGCGAAAATATTCTTCATTTTGTCCCCCGCTGGCGGTCATCCCCCGCTGGCGAAAATATTCTTCATTTTGTCCCCCGCTGGCGGGGGCGCAGGGGGTGGAAAAGCGTGGCGCGGGTTTTTCGAACTGCCAAAAATGCGGCTCATAAACTAAAGGTTGGAAGAACCGGAGATGTCATTTTTTTTCCACCTCCGTCCCGATTTCATCGGGACATCCGGCAGGCGCCGGACTTAAGCCTCTCAGAAATTCTCCCGACTCCGCGCCGGCGCAGTGCCCGGCGAATGCCGGGGAGGGCAGATGAATGTTACTGCCCTTTCAAGATTTCAATATCGCCGGCGGAGGACACGAACGACATTTTCCGAATTGCGACACAGCCTCGAAAGCAGGAATCCAGACAAAATGTGGTGACTAAATGATATGAACGCGAGACTTATTCTTGGCATATCCCCGCCGCTTCTTCAATAAGATTCCGCCGTTTCCCGCGGGGGGGTTTTCTCTTGACTTTAGCGGAAATAGTTTGTTAGCTTCCTTTGTTTTTGTGAAACGAAGGAATAGCGATTATTCCGCGAAATACATAAAAAAGGAGCAAGCACCATGGAAATCAAAAAAATCTGCGTTTTGGGCGCCGGATTGATGGGCAGCGGGATCGCGCAGGTGTGCGCGCAGGCCGGTTTCGAGGTGACCCTGCGCGACATCGAGCAGCGCTTCATCGATGGCGGCATGAACACCATCAAAAAGAATCTCAATCGCGATCTGGAAAAAGGCAAAATCACGAAAGAACAGTTGGACGCGGCACTGGGTCGCATTAAGCCCACGCTGGATTTGAAGGAAGCGGCCGCCGGCGCGGATGTCGTGGTGGAGGTCGTCATTGAAGTGATGGATGTGAAGAAAAAAGTTTACGCAGAGCTGGAAGAGATTGTTCCGCCGCATTGCCTTTTCTTCACCAACACGTCGGGCCTGAGCATTACCGAAATGGCTTCCGTGACCAAGCGGCCGGACAAATTCATCGGCACCCATTTTTTCAATCCCGTGCCGGTCATGAAACTTCTGGAAATCATCTGCGGCTACCAGACCTCTCCCGAAACGCTGGAAATCGCCAAAGCTTGGGGAAAGAAGATCGGCAAGGAAGTCATTGTCGTGAAGGAAGCGCCGGCGTTTGTGGTGAACCGCCTGTTGTGCGTGATGCTCAACGAAGCGTTTTTCGCGCTGGATGAAGGTCTGGCCACGCCCGAAGACATTGACAAGGGGATGATGCTGGGCTGCAATCATCCCATCGGTCCGCTGGCGCTGGCGGATTTGGTCGGTTTGGATACGTTACTGCACATTATGGAAGGTTTGGAAAAGGAATTGGGGGACAAATACCGTCCGGCTCCTTTGCTGAGAAAACTTGTCCGCGCCGGAAATCTGGGACGCAAATCCGGCAAGGGTGTTTATGACTACGCCAAGAAATAAAAATGGGAGAAAAATTTTATGAAAACAAGAATCACGGAACTCTTTGGAATTAAATATCCGATACTTTTGTCGGGCATGAGCTGGATCAGCGTGCCGAAGATGGTCGCGGCGGTTTCCAACGCCGGAGGCTTGGGCATTTTGGCGACAGGGCCGCTCAATGCCGAGCAGACGCGCGCGGCCATCCGGGAAATCCGCTCGCTGACCGACAAGCCGTTCGGCGCCAACGCGACCCTTTTGTTTCCGGGCGCCGCGGAAAACGCCAAGGTGCTTTTGGAAGAAAAAGTGCCGGTGATTAATTTTTCGCTGGGTAAGGGCGACTGGATTGTCCGGGAATCCCACGCCTACGGCGGGAAAGTGATTGCGACAGTCGTCAACGCCCGCCATGCGAAACGCGCGCAGGACTATGGCTGCGACGCGGTGATCGCCACCGGCCACGAAGCGGCGGCGCACGGCGAGCACGTAACGTCGCTGGTGTTGATTCCATCGCTTCTGGATGCCGTGCAGATTCCGGTGATCGGTGCGGGCGGATTCGGCGACGGCCGGGGACTGGCGGCGGCGCTGGCGCTCGGCGCGGAAGGCATCGCGATGGGGACACGCTTCATGACCACGAAGGAAAGCCCCCTGCATGATGTTTACAAAAAGCTGTCCCTTGAAAAGGACGTGGAAGATACTTTGTATTCCGACAGATTCGACGGCCTGCTCTGCCGCATTATGAAAACAGAAGCCGCCGAAAGAGCCATCAGACGCGGTTTGAATCTGCCGGCGGCTTTTTTCAACGCGCAGGATATCGCCAAACAACTGAAATTGCCTTTCTTCAAACTGTTTGTCGGCGTGTTGATGGCCGGCTGGAAAACCGCCAAACAACTCGCGTACATGGCCAACGGGTTTCACGCCATTCGCGTGGCTACGGAAAACGGTGACACCCAGGAAGGCGTCCTGCCGGTGGGACAAGTTATGGGTCTTCTGCACGACGAACCGACCGTGGCCGAGTTGATGGAGCGAATGGTGGCGGAAGCGAAGAAACAGCAGGAAAAACTCAACGCTCATTTTGCTCAATAGACTTGACTTTCGGACGGATGCGGGCGGTCTTCAAAGCTAACGGGGAGTTGCGCTGATTTTCCTTCAGCGAGAACAAACACTCCCGATACAGGATGGATTTTCTGATCGGGCAGGGGTTGGATCGGGCATGTATCAGGATAAAAAAATCGTGGTGGTCATGCCGGCCTACAATGCCGAAAAGACTCTCCTGCAAACCTACAACGAGGTCATGGCGCAGGGGGTCGTGGATGAGGTTGTTGTCGTTGACGACGCCAGCCCGGACAGGACCGTTGAGGTGGCCAGAGCGCTTCCCCGGACGAAAGTTTTTGTCCACGAAAAGAATCTCGGCTACGGCGGCAATCAGAAAACCTGCTACCGTTTGGCGCTGGAAGCGGGCGCGGATATCGTCATTATGGTTCATCCGGATTACCAATACACGCCCAAACTCATTCCGGCGATGGCGTCCCTGATCGGCAACGGCCTGTATCATTGCGTATTAGGTTCGCGCATCTTGGGCGGTTACGCGCTCCAAGGCGGGATGCCGCTTTGGAAATACATCGCCAACCGTTTTTTGACGCTTGCGGAAAATATTTTAATCGGCGCGAAGCTCTCTGAATATCACACGGGCTACCGCGCCTTTTCCCGCGAGCTTCTCTTGAAGCTGCCGCTCGCCGATAATTCCGACGATTTTGTTTTCGATAACCAGATGCTGGCGCAGATTGTCTGGCTGGGCTACACCATCGCGGAAGTGAGTTGTCCGACGAAATATTTTGCCGGGGCGTCGTCCATCAATTTCCGCCGCAGTGTCCGATATGGATTCGGCTGTCTGCTGACGGCGCTGAAATTCCGTTTATGTAAAATGGGAATGATGAAAGACCCTCTTTTCCCGCCGTCTTAAGGCGACGAGGCCGTGGTGAAATCGAAGACAAGTCTCTGACCCGTCCCCATCATTAAACGATGTGCATGGTGGCCGCTTTTTTCAGTGAAGCGATGGTTTGAGCGTAGTCTTTTGTGCCGAAGACTGCGGCGCCCGCGACGAGGACATCGGCTCCGGCATCGGCGATGTGGCCGATGTTCTGGAGAGTGACCCCGCCGTCCACTTCCAGCAGAGGGCGGTGCGGAAGAGAGGCCAACATCTTGCCCGCGCGGGCGATTTTGGGTAGAATAGTGGGAATGAACTGCTGACCGCCGAATCCCGGGTTCACGCTCATCACCAGCAGCAAGTCGACGTAATAGATGATTTCCTCAACTTGTTCAAGCGGCGTGGCCGGATTGAGCGAAACCCCGGCTTTCGCACCCAAGTTCTTGATCAGTTCCACCGTGCGGTGAAGATGGTTTGCCGCCTCGACGTGCACCGTGATCATATCCGCTCCCGCCTTGAAAAAATCTTCAATGTATCGTTCCGGGTGGGCGATCATCAGATGAACATCGAAGGGAAGTTTGGTGATCTTGCGCAACGACGCGATGATGGAAGGTCCCATCGTGATGTTGGGGACGAAATGGCCGTCCATCACATCCACATGAATCCAGTCTGCGCCGGCCTTTTCCACGGCGGCGATTTCCTCGCCCAGCCTGCTGCCGTCCGCGGAAAGAATGGAAGGAGCAATTAATTTCATGATAGGTCTCCTCCTGGGGGAATGGCTTACGCTATATCAAAGCCCTTTCAATGTCAACCGTCATCGTCCGTCCGGCTGAAGAAATATTCTTGACAGGGTAGCGGAAAAATTTGAATATAATCTCATGTATTTCTTCTATAATGTGATTTTGTTGTTGGCGGCGGCCGTTGGCCTGCCCTATTTTCTGTTTAAGATCGTTTTTACGGGCAAGTACCGCAAGAGCTTCGTGCCGAAATTCGGCGGAAGGCAAGCGAAGAAATTCAGCCGTCTGAAAGAGGGCCCGCGAATCTGGATTCACGCGGTTTCCGTCGGCGAAGTCACAGCCGCCGCCCCGATTACGTCTTCTCTGAAAGCCAAAAAGCCGAACGCGCAGATTATCTTTTCCACGTCCACGGAAACCGGCCAGGAAATGGCGCGCAAGTTCATCAAAAAAGCCGATGCCTTGATTTATTATCCTTTGGATGCGCCCTGGGTGGTGCGGAAAATGCTTGATTTGGCTTCTCCCGATATTTTTGTTTTGGTGGAAACGGAGCTGTGGCCGAATTTTCTCCAACAATGCGTGAAACGCGGCGTCAAGACGCTGATGGTCAACGGCAGAATTTCGCCGCGTTCCTACAAGCGCTATCGCCGGACGCGGTGGTTTTGGAGAAGGGTGCTCAAGGATTTAAGCGCCGCGGCGATGATTTCCGAGATTGACGCGGAAAGGCTCCGGGACATCGGCATGGATCCGGCAAAAATAAGTATTCTAGGTAACGCTAAATATGACGGTCTGGCGTCGGCGGTATCCCCACGGTTGCATGAGGAAATTTCCAAACGCTTTGGCGCGCGGGTAGGTGAAAAGTTTTTCGTGGCCGGCAGCACGCATGAAGGCGAGGAAAAAGTTGTCGTGGACGTGTATCGGAAGCTTTTGGAGCGTTATCCGGAGATGAAACTGATTCTTGTGCCGCGTCATGTCGAAAGGGCGACCGACGTCGTGGAGCTTCTCAGGCGGGAAAATCTGCCCGACGTGATCACGCTGTCGGAAATGAGCGCGGGACGCCCGCGCCGCGACGAACGGGTGGTGGTCGTGGATGTCATCGGCGAGTTGTTCAAAGTTTACGCGCTGGCCGATGTTGTTTTCTGCGGCGGTTCTTTGGTTCCCAAAGGCGGGCAGAATATTCTGGAAGCGGCGGCGTGGGGCAAGGTGATTTTCTACGGACCTTCGATGGAAGATTTCAGCCGGGAAAAAGCGCTGCTGGAAGAAGTCGGCTGCGGCAATACCGTTCGAGACGCCGGGGAACTGCTGGAGGGAATCACGGCGTTGCTGGATCGGCCGGAAGAACTTCGCGCTCGCGGCGAAAGAGGCCGGGAAGTCGTGCTGGCCAACATCGGCGCCGCCGCGAGATACGCGGATTTCATCGCCAACCACCTTTAGGAGGTTTTTATGCTGAAGAAATATGAGGCGCTGAGCGAAAAGGTCAACCTGACCGGCGCGTTTAAGGCGCGTGGCGTTATTTACAAATACCTCAACCGCACCCCTCTGACCCACTACGCGGAGCTTTCCCGAATGCTGAACTGCGAGGCGTTTGTCAAGCATGAGAATCACCAACCCACGGGGTCCTTCAAAATCAGAGGGGCGTTGAATTTCTTTCATCATATGTCCAAAGAGGAATTGGATGCCGGCATTCTTGTCGCGACCCGCGGCAACCACGGTTTGGCCATGGCGTGGGCCGGGCAATGGTTTCACGTGCCCTGCACGGTCGTCGTGCCCGAGGGCAATAACCCGGAAATCAACCGAACGATTGAGAGCTACGGCGCGGAATTGATTGTTCACGGCGAGGACTTCTACGATGCCCAGAGCTACTGTGAAGAGCTGGTGGACAGCGCCGGTTACTACTATGTTCAGCAGGGCAACGAACCGGAAATTCTAAACGGCTTGGCCACGATGGGATTGGAAATCATCGAGGATTTGCCGGAGGTGGATGTCGTCATCTGTCCTATCGGCGGCGGCGCGGGTTGCGCCTCCCTTCTGAAAACACTGCGTGCGATCAGGCCGGAGGTTGAAATCATCGGAGTGGAGCCGGCCAATGCGCCGTCCTTCTATAAAGCCTGGAAGCAAGGGGAAATCGTGACGCTTGATGAAGCGCACACCCTGGCCGACGGTCTGGCGGCGCGAAGTGTTTTTCACCTGCCCTATGTCATTCTCAGGGACAAAATCAGCGACGTCATCCTGCTGACGGAAGAGGAGATTCTCGAAGGCATCCGGATGGCGCTGGCCGCCACGCACAATCTGGCGGAGCCTGCCGGCGCCGTTTCTTTGATGGCCGCTTACAAAATAAAAGAGCGTCTTGCCGGCAGGAGAGTCGTGATGATTCTCTCCGGCGGCAATATCAGCATGGAAACGCTGAAAATCGCCTTGTTGAAATGATTCCGGCCGCGGCGGAAGGATAAAAGATAAAACCAAATCGTCTTGACTTTGCAAAAGGTTTTCCGTAGGATGAAACCGTAAGCCTTCCATTTTTGGAAAAAAAAGTAAGCCTTGAGCGGCTGTTTTTCATAACGGTTTTTCCATCGTCCTTAGGTGAAGTTTCGTTCGCAATGAGTTGACTCATCGGTAAACAAAATCTTTTTTGGTGAAGCGCTCCGGCAACAATCAATCAAGGAAGGGGGTTTTTTATGGCGATATTTGAATATGGGGAATACAGCAATGTGTATGAGCCGCCGGATAATCTGGTGGATTTTTTCGAATCCAGTGCCGCGAAATACGCGAACAATCCGCTCATCGGCGAAAAAGACGGCAACGGCGTTTATCAGTGGGTCACATACGGCGAAATCGCGAAGCGGGTGGACAATTTGCGGGCCGGTTTGACCACGTTGGGCGTGGGCGTCGGCGACAAAGTCGGGATTATCGCCAACAACCGCAAAGAGTGGCTCATCGGCGAAATCGCCGCGCAGGGACTGGGCGCCGCCTATGTGCCGATGTATGAAAAAGAGTTGGTTTCGATGTGGCAATACATCATCCGCGACGCCGAAGTGAAAGTCCTTTTCGTTTCCCGTTCGGACATTCTGGAAAAAGTAAAAAACTTTCCCTCCGAAATCCCGACGTTGAAGCACGTTTATCTGATTGAGGGCAAAGGCGAAAACACGATGGCGGCGCTGGAGGAGAAGGGCGCTCAGAAGCCGGTTCCCTCGCGCAAGCCGAAATATTCCGAAGTGGCCGTTTTGATTTACACCTCCGGTACCACCGGCGAGCCCAAAGGCGTTTTGTTGTCCCACGGCAATCTGGCGGAAAACGTCAAAGCCGGTCTGGCGTGGTTTCCCAATCTGACTCAAAAGAGCCGCTGCATCTCCATGCTGCCCTGGGCTCATTCTTTCGGGATTACGGCGGATCTGCACGCCTTTATTCTTCAGGGAGCCTCCATCGGCATCATGGGTTCGGTGGAAACGCTCATTGATGACCTGCAAAAAGTTCAGCCCACTTTTTTGATCACGGTGCCCCGCATTTTTAACAGGGTTTATAACGCCGTGTGGGCCAAAATGCGGGAAGAAGGCGGCTTAAAATTGAAACTCTTCGAAGCGGCGCTGGAAGCGGCCAAGAAAAAGCGCGAAACCGGCAAGGCCGGCCTGAAGTACAAGATTTTGGATAAGATCGTTCTGCAGAAAATCCGGGACCGTTTCGGCGGGCGCCTGGAAGCCGCCGTCACCGGCAGCGCGCCGATGAACGTGGATATCGCCAAATTCTTCATCGACATCGGCATCCCGACCTATGACGCCTATGGATTGAGCGAAACATCGCCGGCCATCACCATCAATTCGCCGCTGATGGGCAACCGTTTGGGGTCGGTGGGCAAGCCCATCAATAAAACCAAAGTGGTGATTGACCGTTCGCGGACCGGAGAAGACGGCGACGACGGCGAAATCATCTGTTTCGGGCCGCAGTGCATGATCGGTTACCACAAAAAACCGGAGCAGACCAAAGAAGTCATTGTGGAGATGAACGGCATGCGGGGCGTGAGAACCGGCGACCGGGGGCGTCTCGATGACGACGGCTTTTTGTACATCACCGGACGGTTCAAGGAAGAATACAAGCTTTCCAACGGCAAATACATTCATCCGGATACCATCGAGCGGGAAATGAAGATTTTGCCGTGGATTTTAAACGCCGTGGTTTACGGCGCCGGCCATGAGTACAATGTGGGCCTGATCGTGCCGGATATGAACATGGTGAAAAAGATTGCGGCGGAACTCGACCTTTCGATTGATCCGGAAGAGCTTTTTAACATGGCAAGCCCCGAGGGCCGAAAGTTCCGTGATCTGCTTACCGCCGAAGTGCAGAATCATCTCAAAAAGACCATCGGCTCTTACGAGATCCCGCGGAAGTTCGCTTTCATCATGGAGGACTTCACGCTGGATAACGGGATGCTCACCCAGACCATGAAGCTCAAGCGCAAGGTGGTGATGGACAAATACGGCGCGATGCTGGAAGCCCTCTACAAGGAATCATAACCAAAGCGGGGAAGACAAAGCTCTACCGTGCTTATCTTTTGGATTTTTCGGCGGCGGAAAATCCGATGGCTGAAAATTACTGCTCGTCTTTTTGATAGAAGCCGGCCCACTTGGCGTCAATCTGTTTTTGAATATCCTCGATTTGCGCCTCCGTCAGAATCTTGAAGCGCGATTGGGCGCGGAAGTATTCGCGAACCGGCACCAGCTTGCGTTTTTCCAACAGCTTTTCGGAGGCCGCCGTCAGATGGAACTCGCCGTTGATAATTTCATAAAGATCGTAATATCCGGTTTCGACGGCCAGCCGGCCGATCTTGATTCCGTATCGCGGATCATATCCCCAACCCGGCGGGCAGGGAATATGGATGTGGATGTATTTCACGCCCGGCAGGTCCACGCACTTTTTGATCTTGTCGTAAAGATCCAGCGGATAAGCCGCGGAACAGGTGGCGACATAACTCAAATGATGCGCCGCCATGATGGCCGCCACGTCTTTTTTCTGCTGGAGCTTGCCCTTGAACGGCGTGTTGGCGGTCAGCGCGCCAAGAGGCGTTGTCCCCGAGCGCTGGACGCCCGTGTTCATGTAGCCTTCATTGTCGTAACACAGATAAACGAAATGATCGCCGCGTTCCGCCGCGCCGGAGAGCGCCTGCAGGCCGATGTCGCTTGTTCCACCGTCTCCCGCCCACGCGGCCACCCGGATATTTTCTTTTCGTTGTGTTTTCAGAGCGGCCAGGATTCCCGTGGCGGCCGCCGCCGTGGAAGCGAACGTGACATTGAGACAGGGCAATTTGGTGGAGGCGATGGGGAACAGTCCCTGCAAGACGGTCAGACAGCTCGGCGGCACAATCAAAATGGTATCCTTGCCGAAGGCTTTGAGGCCCACGCGATAGGCGATGGCCAAGCCGCATCCGGCGCAGGCTCTGGTTCCCGGATGCACAAATTCCTGCGTGGGCAAATTCAAAATGTTTGTTTTGGTCTGCATGCGATTCTCCTACAACTTCAGCCCGATCCAAGCGGGCTCGACAACGCCCCGGCTTTGGGTTGCCGCCCGCAAAGCGTCGGTCAGCTCCTGTGTCCGGATATCGCGGCCGCCGATGCCCGCGATGAAGTTTTGAACGGCGGGGAGGTTTCCGGTGCCGGCAAGATGTTCATAGAGGGCCGATTTTAAATCCGAAACAAGCGCGCCTTCGTAGCCGTAGCTGAGCGCCTTTTCAAATACGATAACGCGCTTTTTTCCCTTGAGCGCGCGGGCGATCGCCCCATCGGGAAAGGGGCGATACAAACGCACGCCCGCCACGCCAATTTTGATGCCGGCTTTTCTTAGGGCGTCCGCGCAAACGCGCAACTGATAGGTGATGGATCCCAGTCCGACCGCCACATAATCCGCGTCATCGCAAAGATACGGCTCCAGGTAAGGATCGCCCCCGCGTCCGAAGAGGGAGGCAAATCTTTCTTCCGCGTCGGCGGCGACCTCCAGCGTCTTCCTCATGTCTTCCTGAAGCAGGTATCTGATTTCCATGTAGCCGTGCGCCAGCTCGCCGCGCACGTCGGTCCGCACGTCGGGAAGCGTGACCGTATTGAGATTGGCGGGATTGTCGGGAGCCAGCGCGTAGTCCGGCTGAAAAGGCGGCAGAAACTTATCCACCTTTGCCTGGTCGGGGAGATCGAAAGGCATGTACGTGTGGGATAAAATATATCCGTCATAGCAGACCATGATCGGAATGCTCACTTTTTCCGCGAGCCAGTAGGCCTTGATGACGGCGTCGATAATCTGTTGATGATCGGCGCAGTACATCTGGATCCAGCCGGTGTCCCGCTGGGAAATGGAATCCTGCTGGTCATTCCAGACGTTCCACGGCGCGCCGACGGCGCGGTTAACGACGCACATGACGATGGGCAGGCGGGCGCCCGCCGCCCATTGCACCTGCTCGTGCATGTACAAAAGCCCGTTGGCGCTGGTTGCGGTGAAAACCCTCGCGCCCGCGGAGGAGGCCGCGATGCACACCGCCAGCGCGGAATGTTCACTCTCCACCGGAATGTATTCCGCCTGCATTTCTCCCGATTCGACGTATTCGGATAGTTTTTCCGTCACGGGCGTCTGCGGCGTGATAGGATAGGCGGCGATCACCTGCGCGCGGCAGAGTTTGACGCCTAAAGCCGCCGCCACGTTTCCGTTTTCAATGATATGCATAAAGGCTACTCCTTGTCCTTTTCCGAAAACAGGGCTTCATCCGCCATCGTGATCGCTTTGGTCGGGCATTCTTCGGCGCAGATGCCGCATCCCTTGCAGTACTCCAGATTGATTTGCGGCGGAATGGTCCGCGAGATCACGACTTCCGGGCAGAAGAGCCAGCAGATGAAGCAGGCTTCTTTGTTCCTTTTGCAGGGGATGCACAGTTCGGGGTTGAGAACGGGGCGTTCCACCCGCCAGGATCCGGTTCGGCCGCCGTCTCCGGCGCCGGGTTCGCTGTGTGATGTTTTTCGTCGGTAATTTCTGGTTCCCATGTCAGTCTCCGGTGACGGTTCTCTCAAAGGCGATTTTGGCCGCCAGGGAATTTTTTTGGGGATTTCTGCCGCGGAATTCTTCTTCGATGCCCTGAACCAGAATTTCCATGCCCAGCAGACCGCTAGCCTTCTCCAGCGCGCCGATGATGCCGGTGTTGACAATGCCGTGCGGCAATCCCGCTTCCACGGAAATGGCGGTGATGTCCGCCGTGGCGAGACGATGATTTTTGAAGCGATAGACGTGATGCGGCATCGGCGTGTTCAGAACGATGAGCCCGCCCGGTTTCAAGCCCTGAAGAACGTCCGTCTCCTTGAGGATCAGATGGTCGAGGACGACCACGATATCCGGCGTTTCAATCGGCGATAAATCGTAAATCTTTTCCTTCGAAATTTTCAGCGACGTCATCACGGGCGCGCCGCGGCGCTCCGTGCCGAAGCTCGGCGCCATGACCACGCCCGAATACCCGGAGACAAAAGCGGCGCCCGCGACGATTTTGGCCGCCGTGATGGCGCCCTGTCCGCCGCGGCCGTGCCAACGAATTTCGATATATGCTTTGTTCATCTGTTTTCTATGACCATACCTTTTATGCCCTCCGCCGCCGGAAGGATAGTTGAATCTCACTGCCCTTGCAAGATTGCAATGCCGCCGGTGCGGGATAGTCTATTTTCGCCGTCACGGCCGCCGTCTCTTTTGTTTTCCCGCGGCTTTTTTATTCCTTACCGTTGCGAATATTCTTTTTTTTCCGCGTTTGGCGGTCATCCCCCGTTGGCGGAATATTCTTCATTTTCTCCCCCGCAGGCGGATGTTCATTTTGTTCCCCCGCGGCTAATATTTGTCCCCTGCCTGCGGAAATATTCTTCATTTTGTCCCCCGCTGGCGGGGGTGCAGGGGGTGGATTTTTCGATTTCGCTAATAATTTTTTCTAACTGCGATACCACTCCCGCCATATTATTTAAAACTTCTTCATCAGTAAATCTAACCATTTTAAATCCAGCCTGAACAAGGTGCTCCTCCCGCTGAATATCTTTGTTTTGTGAAATTTCATGATCATGAGTAATTCCATCAATTTCAATGATCAGCATTAATTCCTTACAGAAAAAATCCGCAATGTATTGCAAGACCGGTCGTTGTCTTCTGAATTGATATCCTTTTAGCTGTTTTGCCCTTAAAGCATATTTCCATAAGCAAGCTTCCGCCTTCGTTAAATTCTTTCTTAACTGATTAGCAAGTGGCTGTAGATTTTTATTGTAGCTGTAATTATCAGAAGAATTAGCGATCATAAGTACGTTTTTCTCCACCTCCGTCCCTTCGGGACACCTCCGCTAGCGGAGGACAGAAAATCGTTGTTTCCCCGGTTCCCTTGCAAGATTGCAATGCCGCCGGTGCGGGATAGTCTATTTTCGCCGTCACGGCCGCCGTCTCTTTTGTTTTCCCGCGGCTTTTTTATTCCTTACCGTCGCGAATATTCTTTTTTTTCCGCGGTTGGCGGTCATCCCCCGTTGGCGGAATATTCTTCATTTTCTCCCCCGCCGGCGGATGTTCATTTTGT
>Ga0078972_1000625_pt1 | contig 145154 bp, 132 predicted proteins | sample YelNatPaOPGAMG01_FD_67568 | JGI IMG/M metagenome (GOLD analysis project Ga0078972, IMG submission 67568) | Hot spring thermophilic microbial communities from Obsidian Pool, Yellowstone National Park, USA - OP-RAMG-01 (SPADES assembly) (version 2) | ecosystem: Environmental > Aquatic > Thermal... | reverse complement strand
CAGGCTCATCATCCTTCAGTATCCAATCCGCACCCAGCAGGTGAAAAGCGCAGAATCGCTCTGAAGCCCATTCCGCCTGCCTCGCAGCTCGACTCCGATTCCAGCTACTGACGGATCACGGACCTGCGCCCGTGCCTGTTCCGATCCGGCATCCGCCTCGCCCCTTCTCAGGTGCACAATGGTTCTGTGGCCAACTCAGAGCAGGTCCCCGCTACCTACAAGGCTGTCTTCGAGACCAGCAAAGGCAACTTCACCATCGAGGTTACGCGCGCCTGGGCTCCGCTTGGAGCCGATCGCTTCTACGAACTCGTGACCTCCGGCGCCTTCGACGGCGCGCGATTCTTCCGCGTGCTGCCCGGCTTCGTCGTTCAGTTCGGCATTCCCGGCGACCCCGGCGTTGCGCGCAAGTGGCGCAGCGCGCAGATCGCCGACGACAAAGTCACGCAAAGCAACACGCGCGGGATGGTGACCTTCGCAACCGCGGGTCCGAACACGCGCACCAGCCAGGTCTTTATCAATCTTGCCGACAACAACTCGCTCGACCGTATGGGCTTTGCGCCGTTCGGCAGAATAACGCAGGGCATGGACGTAGTCGATTCGTTCTACAGTGGGTACGGCGAGGGCGCGCCGCACGGCCGGGGTCCGGACCAGGGCCGCATCCAGTCGCAGGGAAATGCGTATCTCGAGAAGGACTTTCCCAAGCTGGACTATATAGTCCGCGCGAGCATTGCCGAGGCTTAGGCGGTGACCGAAAAGCTCGATGAGGCGAGGTGCGCGTGCTCGGCTCGCTGCTGGAGAAGGACCTGGCGACGCCGGAATACTATCCGATGTCGCTGAATGCAGTCGTGCTCGCGTGCAATCAGAAGAATAACCGCAGTCCGGTTGTCGGCTTTGACGCAGCCACCGTCGAAAACGCGCTTGAAGGATTGCGCCGGAAGAAGCTCGCAGCCGTCATCTCCGGCGCGGGTATGCGCGTGCCGAAGTACCGGCACCTTCTGGGTGAAGCGCTGAATCTCGGCAGGCGCGAGCTGGCCATTCTCGCCGTGCTCATGTTGCGCGGGCCGCAGACGCTGGGCGAACTGCGGGACCGAAGCGGGCGCATGCACGCTTTCGCGGACACGTCAGAGGTGGAAGCGGTTCTCGAGCGCCTTATCGAACGCGAGGAGCAGCCGTTGGCCGTGCGCCTTCCCCGCGCGCCGGGCACGAAGGAGCCGCGCTACGCGCATCTCCTCGCCAGGGAGCCGGCCGTGCCGGCCGGGAACGCAAGCGCGCCCGAGCTGCCGGGGCCCCGCGCGGACCGCATCGCGGAACTCGAGGCCGAAGTGGACCGCCTCCGCGAACGAATGGACGAACTCGAACGCCGGTTCGCGGACTTCCGCGGGCAGTTCGAGTAGATTTTGCACTGTGTGCGCTGAAACACGGCAGCCGGCCCGATCTCTCGCATCCTGAATGCAACGGCATAGCCGTGGACTCGCGATTGCTGGATATTCATGAGCCCGGACCGGAGTTGGCGCGGCCCGGCTCACAAGGAGGGGAAATGGCCACTTACTCGGGCGGAGAACGCGAGAAAGACTACGGCGAATCCGCGATCCGGAGCGTGGACCGGTACGTTAAGCGGAGAACCGGATCCAGCCTTCTGCACTGGGGAACGCTTGCCGCGGTAGGAGCCTCCATAGGCCTGTACCTGGCGGGCAAGAAGCAGGCCGCGATTTTCGTGGGGCTGTGGGCCCCCACGTTCCAGGCGCTGCGTGCCAACGCCCGCTGGGAGGAGAAGTAGCCGGGAGGCCTGTTACGGGGCCGGGCACTCCGGCCCCTATCATACTAATCAGCGGCCGTTTATCGGATAGCGGGGCTTAGGAACAGCTCGGTTTCCGCAGCCGTCTAAATCGGGGAGGGAGGATTGCGCCGAATGGAGGCATCCCATCTCTGCCGGGTGCTCATACGCTCCGCCAGTTGGCTCGCGCCTGCCGCGCGCCGCAAACAGTGGCGGGCCCGGCGGGAGTATGAGGCCTGGAACTGGTGGGCTTTGCTCGCCGAGCGCGGCGAACTGACTCCCCGGCGCAAGCGCGAGATCTACCGGTTCTGCCTGGCATCCTATCCCGAGGCCCTCTGGCTGCGATTCGGCCGCGAAGAGACCGCCGCGGCTGTCCGCCGCTGGTATCGCGGCCCGGCGCTGGCGCTGCTGGTTCCGCTGCTAGCTGCCGGCCTGATTGCCGCCCTGAGCGGCGGTTTCCGGGGCATTCGAACCTTCTTCGCGCCGCTGCCGTATCCCAACCCAAGCGAACTGGTTGTGGTAATGCAGCAGGACTCCATGGGGAGCCAGCAATCCGTCCCGCAGCACGCCTTTGCAGTATGGCGCGACGAGGCGCAATCGTTTCAGGGAATCGCCGGCTACCAGCGCAGGTGGATGAGGATTGATCCGCTGCATTTCCGCCTGGTGCCCGCCGTTACTCCCAACTATTTCTCGCTCCTCGGTCTTAAGCCGCTTCTTGGACGCGACTTCCGGGAGGACGATCCCCCGGACACGGCCCTTCTTTCCTACGGTTACTGGCAGTCGGATCTTAAGCGCGATGCAAATATCGTAGGCCGCAGCATTCAACTGGACGGCAGGCCGTTCAAGGTCATCGGAGTGCTGCCGAGGCGGTTCGGCGTGTTCACGGGAGCCATCGCGTTCACACCCATGCAAGTCAACCAGCCCTGGCGGCGTTTCCTGATCGGGGCGATCGCAAGACTCAAGCTCGGAGTAAGCATCGATGCCGCACAGCGCGAGATGCTGCGGCTGCTCAAGACCAATGAAGTGCGCTACTCGCAGCCGCCCACTCTTACGCCCCTGAACCTGAGGAGGCTCACGCCGCTGCTGTGGTACGGCGTTGGATTGCTGTTTGCAATCGTAATCGGCGCCGGGATGGTGCAGGTGCGCAAGCCGGGCTTCGCCGTCTCGCACGCGTCGCGCTCGCGCGTCCGCTACTGGGCCTTCTTCATTGCGAAGATCGTGCTGCTGCTGGCCGCCGTCATGCTGGCCTGGATCGAGCTTGCCGAGGCCATACAACTCCGCTTCGATTCCGGCGTAATGCACGATCTGATCGGCGGGCTTTTGCTGAGCGCGGCGTTCATAGTAGCCGGCGCCTGTGCCGTGTACTGGTCGTTTTACGACCAGCGGTCCCGCTGCCCGGAGTGTTTGCAGCGCCTTACACTTCCGGTTACTATCGGCTCCTGGAGCAGCCCGCTGCTGGATCCTGTGACCACGGAACTTGTTTGCGAGCGCGGCCATGGAGCGCTTTGCCTGCCCGAAACGCATTCCAGCTCCAGCGAGCGCGAGCGCTGGACCGAACTCGATGAGAGCTGGAAAGAGCTGTTCATGAAGTAGTTACAGTTTCCATCTCAGAGCGGCTCTCCCGCCGCGGCAGCATACGTTCTGCCCAGCTCTGCAAACCTCACGCCATCCGCCGTTCCCGCCAGGGCCGTCTCGGCCAGCGCGGCGTAACCCCGCCTGAACGCCGCATATGCAGTCAGATAGAACGATAACCCGGCGCCGGCTCCACACTCCGCGGCCAGCCGCGCCGTGGCTTCCGCTCCGAGTCCGAACTCCACGGCGGCCCCTGCCACATCCCACGCCACCGGCTGGCATCCGGGCAGGAAATGGCCGTCGTGATGGTCCAGCGCATCGGTCTTGATGTATCCCCGTTCCGTTTCTATCCATTCATGAGGCAGCATGCGGCCATCTACACCGCACACGGGCAGATCCGGCGCCTTGCCTCGCCACTCGCGCCCGGTGTTGGCGCGAATCATATCGAGCAGTTCGTCTGTTGAGGCGCCTTCCCCGCCGGGGAACTCGTCGCGCAGGAACGCGAGATACCGTGCCATGGTTTCAAACAGCGCCGGGGTTAATTCGCGCACCGGCCGCCCCTCGACCCATTCCAAATGCAAGAAACCATTGCCGAAACCCAGTGGCCGCGGCCCGAAACCCGCCTGCCAGAGCCGTTCCGCGCGTTCCAGTTTCCTTCGCCCGAAGCGGCCGAGGCCGGCGAACTTCAGCAGGGTGCGGCGCCCGCCGGCCATCTCCCGTGAGAGATACTTTCGCCGTTCGTGCTGGGGTTGAACGGCGGGCCAATCGGCTGAATCTGCATAGGTTATGCGCCGCCACTCACCGGCCGAGATATCGAGCCCCCCAGGCGCGCGGAACCGTCCGGTGTACTTCCGGTGCAGAGGCCAGCGCGCGCGGGCCTCTCCGGACACGAACTGTTCAGCAGATGCTTCCCAGCTTGGAAACAGCACGATACGCGCGTCCGGAACCCCTAATTTGGCAAGTTTTGCGGCTACGGACGTCATTGAAGACCCGCTCAGCCCGGGACCCTCGTCGACAACGGCCCACCAGCCGATCGCGCGCGACTGCCAGGCCAGTTCGAGCGACGGATCGCATTGGACGATCCTCCCAAAGGGGTGGCCGCGCGGCCGCACGGTCCAGCTCTCGACCGCGCAGCCGGCGCGCTCGAGCGCCGCGGCGACAACCGCGCTGAGGCTGGTCCCGATGCCGCGTACGCCGATCACCCCCACCCGTGATGAATCGCCGCCCCGCAGGCACCCGGCCGCAAACCGTTCCGCCGCCTCGACATACATTTCGGGGTAAAGGCCGTAGTAGGCGTAACCTTCCGGAATGCCGAGGAATACCCGCTGAGGCAACCCATCCGGCGGCTCGAATGCAAAGCGGCGGCCATCCAGCCAGGCACGCGCGGCCTCCAGGCTCAGCCCGCGCAGCGCGCGCGTGAGCGGGACCTCCCGGTCCTGCTCGGAGCAGAGGGCGTCGGCAACGCCCGCCTCGATCTCGCCGAGCCCGATCAGGGTGTCGAGGGGATCCGCGCCGTGCAGCAGCTCTAATTCGCGGCGCGGGTCGGCGGCGCGGCGGCGGTCCCAGTAAACCAGCATGCCTATTCGGCTTCTTCGGCCGGCCGAAGCTCGTCCAGAACCGAGCGGTGCCGCGGTTTCCAGCCCAGCAGTTCCTGCGCGCGCCTGCCGGAGATGCGCTGGTCGAGGACGAGGCCCTCGACGGACGGTCCCATGGTCAGGAAGGCCTCATCAGCCAGGACCATGTGGATCCTGCCGCCGGCGCCGGCGGCGCGGCTTGCGGCTTCCGCCACGTCACGGACGCGCACGGGGTCGCCGTTCGCGGCGATCAGCACGGTGCCCGGCGGCGCTTTTTCGAGCGCCAGCAGGTACAGGCCGGCAAGATCGTCGACGTGTACGAAAGTCCAATGATTCTCGCCGTTTCCGACGATCAGAGCGGCGCCGTTCTCGCGCGCAGACCGCTCGAAACCGTTCACCAGCCCGCCGCCGCGGCCGTAGACTACCGCAGGCCTGATGACCACCGTCCGCACGTTGCGGGCTGCGCCCGCCAGCACCAGTTTTTCGACTCCCGCACGCCACTCCACCACGGGGGCGGGCGCGAGCGGCGCGGTTTCATCCGCGTCTTTGCTAGTGTTTCCCATTACCCAGACGCCGCTCGTGTAAATGAAAGGCCTGCCGGAGCCGGCATAGGCATCGAGGATGGCTTCGGCGGCGGCGCGATCGGCGAGGGGAGCGTTAGCATCGGTGGTGAAAGCGCAGTGAATGGCGCCATCCGCCGCGCCGGCGCCGGTGGCGACGGTTTCTGGGTTGTAAAGATCCCCGCGCCAGGGCTGTATCAGTTTTTCCGCAAGCCGCTTCACGTTTTCATTCGAGCGTGCGAGCGCCAGGACCTCGTGGCCGGCCGCAAGCAGTGCATCGGCCACAGCGGATCCTATGTATCCGGTGGCGCCAGTTAAAAAAACCTTCATCCTGAACTCCATGATAAACCTGCGCCCGACGCCTCTCCTGAACGGTTTCCCGCCCCATTTCGACCCTCGAAAAGGCCATTTCGCCCCTTTTTGCATCCATTGAGACGCGGTCGCATGTATGATGATTAAGCTCTCTAACTCCCCGCAGGCCTATGAGCATCAACATCGGAATCGACATTGGCGCAATCTCGCTCAAGCTCGCCGCCCTCGGCCAGGCCGAAGACCGGCCGATTCTCGAATCGCTTTGCAAGGCGAGCCCCTCGTTCAGGCTGGTGGACTGGCAAACGGCGGCAGGCAAGCAAGTCCCGCTGGTGCTTTCCGAGTACCGGCGAATTGCGGGCAGCCCCATGCAATCGACGTACGACCTGCTGAACGAGTTATACGCGCATGTTCCCGAGGAGCGCGTGGAGGGCATGCGCGTCACTGGTTCGGGTTCGCGGACGATCGCCAAGTTGCTCGGCATTTACTTCGAAAACGAGTTCAAGGCCATAGCGCGGATGATGTCCGCTTTCCACCCCGAGGTGCGGACGGTGTTCGAGATCGGCGGCGAAAGCTCGAAATACATCCGCCTGGAGCCCCGGCCGGAAGGCGGCGCGAGCATAGTGGACTACGACCGCTCGGGCGAGTGCGCGGCTGGCACCGGCTCGTTCCTGGACCAGCAGGCTCTGCGCATGGGGTACTCGGTGGAGGAGGTCGGCGATCTCGTTTGCACGGCCAACTGCGCGGCGCGCATCGCGGGCCGCTGCTCGGTGTTCGCGAAGTCCGACATGATCCACGCCCAGCAGAAGGGCTACATGCCGCAGGAGATCATGCGGGGCCTTTGCGATGCCGTGGCGAGGAACTTCAAGTCGTCGATCGTCAAGGCGCGGCCCGTCACGCCTCCCGTGGCGCTGATCGGCGCGGTGGCGCTGAACTCGGGCGTCACGCGGGCGATTCGCGAGGTGTTCTCGGTGAGCGAGGAGGACCTGTTCGTTCCGGAGCTGTACGCGTGGGCGGGCGCCATCGGGACCGCCATTCTCGAGTCTGAAGAGCGCAAGAAGCGCAGCCTGCGCGAGATACACCGCCTCTCGCAGCATGCCGCCGAAGAGAGCGTGTCGGACGCGAACCCGCTCTCGATGGAGAACGTGATCCTGCTGCGGGACCGCGTCAGCCCATACGTTCCGCCGCCCGGCGACGAACCGATACCGGCGTTTCTGGGCATCGACATCGGGAGTGTCTCGACGAACGTGGTCGCTATGGACGCCTCCGGCGCGCTGATTCACGACGTTTACCTGCGCACCGCCGGGCAGCCCATCCGCGCGGTGCAGGAAGGGCTTCAGGAGCTCGAACAGTTGTGGGGCAAGCGGCTGAAGATTCTGGGCGTGGGCACCACGGGTTCCGGCCGGGAGTTGATTGGGGAGCTGGTGGGCGCCGATGTGGTGAACGACGAAATAACGGCGCACAAGACCGGTGCTCTGCACATCTCGACCACGCTGGGCAGCGAGCCCGTGGACACGATTTTCGAGATCGGCGGCCAGGACTCGAAGTTCATCTCGATAGAGAACGGCGTTGTGGTGGACTTCGCCATGAACGAGGCGTGTGCGGCCGGCACCGGGTCGTTCCTGGAGGAGCAGGCGGAAAAACTGGGCATTTCCATCAAGGGCGAGTTCGCGCGCCTGGCGCTCTCGGCCGATAGCCCCACGCGGCTCGGCGAGCGCTGCACGGTGTTCATGGAGCGCGACGTAACGGGCTGGCTGCATCGCGGGGAGACGATTCCGAACCTGGTGGCGGGGCTGGCGTACTCGATTGCGCTGAATTACCTGAACCGCGTCGTGCGCGGCCGCCGCATCGGGAAGGTCATTTATTTCCAGGGCGGAACGGCGTATAACGATTCGGTCGCGGCGGCGTTCGCCTCGGTGCTTGGCAAGAAGATCACGGTGCCGCCGTACAACGGCGTGATGGGAGCCATCGGCATGGCGTTGATAGCTCGCCAGTGGCACGAGGCGACGCGCGCGCCCAGCAAGTTCCGCGGTTACGACCTGAACCGCATCCAGTGGACCTCTCGCGACTTCGTATGCAAAGCATGCAGCAACGTTTGCGACATTAAAGAATTCACCATCGAAGGCCAGAAGAGCTACTGGGGCGACAAGTGCTCGGACAAGTTCCGAAAGCCCTCGGTCACCGGACGCAAGCCCGTGATAGAAGATCTGCTGGCGTTCAGGGACAAGGCGCTCGAGGAGGTGGTGGGCCGCATCCCGTCGGGCAAGTTCACGCGCGAGCCCGGGCGGTCCTATGTGGGCCTGCCCCGCGCGATGAGCATGTTCGACCTGCTGCCGTTCTTCCAGGCGTACTTCACTGATCTGGGAGTGGCCACCGTGCTCTCGCCCCTGACCGATCCGAAGATCGCCTCGGACGGCGTCGAGATGGCCACCGCGCAGCCCTGCTACCCGGTGCAGATCGCGCACGGGCACACACAGGCGCTGGTCGATGCCGGAGTGGATTATGTGCTGCTCCCGAACGTGATGAACGCGGAATCGAGCGAGGACCGCATTCACGAGAACCACTTCTGCCCCTGGAACCAGACGCTGCCGTGGGTGCTGTCGTCCTGCCCGCGCCTGGAGCCGGAGCGCGATAAGTTCCTGATACCGACGCTGCACTTCCAGCTCGGCCGCGAGCATGTCGCCGAAGGCATGTTCCCCGTAGCGCGTCGGCTGGGTTTCACCAAACGGCAGAACGATCGTGCCGTGGATGCGGCCTATGCCGCGCAGCGCGAGTTTCAAAACCGGCTTCTGACGGCCGGGCGGCGCGCTCTGGAGATACTGGACGAGACCGGCGAGCCGGGCATCCTCGTGGTCGGCCGCGCGTACAACATCTACGACCGCAACATCAATTGCGATGTGCCGCGCAAACTGCGCATGCGTTACGGTGCGAACGTGATTCCGATCGATTTTGTCGCCACCGGCCGCGAATCCGTGCAGGATCTGCACCCGAGCATGTACTGGACGAGCGGCAAGAAGATTCTGGCGGCGTCGCGGCTGGCGGCGTCCCGGCCCAACCTGCACGTGGTTTACATCTCGAACTTCAAGTGCGGCCCGGATTCGTACATCAAGCACTTCACACGCGCCGCCGCGGGAAGCCCGTACCTGGTGCTTCAGTTCGACGGCCATGGCAACGACGCCGGATACATGACACGGTGCGAGGCGTACCTGGACAGCAAGGGCATTCTGCGCTGCTATAAACCCGGAGAGACCGCCGCCGGAGCCGAATATCATGCCTGAACCCCGCACAGACCTGGACCACCCGCTTAAGGGAAAGAAGATCTACATCCCGCCGATGGCATACGGCAGCGGGCGTGCATTCGCCTCTGCGTTCCGCGCGCTGGGGCTGGACGCGGATATCACGCCGCCGTCGAACCACCGCACGCGCGAACTCGGAGCGAAGCACACCTCGGGCGACGAGTGCTATCCCGCCAAGGTCACCATAGGCGACTTCTTCCGCGTGCTCGAGATGCCCGGCGCCGACCCCGCCCGGACTGTATTTTTCATGCCGACGGCCGAGGGGCCGTGCCGCTTCGGCCAGTACGCGCCGTACCTGCGCAGCGTGCTGGACTCGAACGGTTATCCGCACACGGAGATACTGTCGCCCACTTCGCAGAACTCTTACGCGGGACTCGGCCCATCGGCCGGCGCGTTCATCCGCACTGGGTGGCGCACTCTCGTTGCGGCGGAGATTTTGCAGAAGCTGCTCACGAAGACGCGCCCGTACGAACTGGAGAAGGGGCAGACCGAGGCGGTCTTCGAGGAGTCGCTGGAGGACCTCTGCAAGACGATTGAAAACACGCCGCCGGAGCCGCCGGTGCAACTCACGGCGATGCGCGACGCGATCATCCGCGCCCGCGACCGGTTCCGCAAGGTGCCGGTGCGCGGCGACCGCAACTTCCCGTTGATCGGCATCGTGGGCGAGATCTTCTGCCGTTTGCACGCTTTCTCGAACGAGGACCTAGTGCGCCGCCTGGAGGAGTACGAGGCGGAGGCGTGGATCTCCGACATCTGCGAGTGGGTGTGGTACACCATCGCCGAGCAGTTCCGGAAGCTGGCGCTGGTGAAAAAGAAGTACTCGCTCGAAGCAATGAAGACCTGGGTGCGCAAGAAGGTGCAGGCGCACGACGAGCATGTTTTGCTGGAGCCGGTGAAGCAGGACCTGGCGGGCCGCCAGGAGCCGGACATAGGCGAGATAATCGAGTGCGCGCGGCCGTATCTGCCGGTGGACGGCGCCATGGGCGAAATGGTGCTGAACGTCGGCAAGTCCGTCTATCTGGCGAAAAAGGGCGTGCACGGCATCATCGACATCAGCCCCTTCACGTGCATGAATGGCATTGTCTCGGAGGCGGTGTATCCCAGAGTTTCGCGCGATTTAGGGGGGATTCCGATCCGGAATTTCTATTTCGACGGCACGCAGAGCGATCTGGACCGGGATTTGGGGGTGTATCTGGAGCTGGCGCGCTCGTACCAGCGGAGACAGAAGCACAGCTAGCTCCGCCTCGTAGGCGCCGTGACGTGCGCCCGCCGCAGAAGACCGCGGGCCGTGCCGGGGTGCGAGAGAGTCCCGATGGCCGTGCCCGGCGCCGGAACGGATGTAAGCCGCTCAGCGCTTGCGCTGCGGCGGCGGGTACGCCAAGCGGCGAGGCCGAAGTTCCGGGGCCGGTCACCGCCGGGGGCGGGACAGCCGGCGGATGAACTCGCGGTCGCCGTCGAGGAAATCATACGCTGGCAGCCGCGAGTGCGGCTCCCATCGAATCGCCTCGAACACAAGCGGCTTGGGCTCCCCCTCGAACGCACGCACGCGGTAAAAGATCAGCATGATCGGCGGCCGCCGCGCATAACGGTATTCGTACCGCGCGATCTCTTCTCCGACTTCGGCCGTGATGCCGAGTTCCTCGTTCAACTCGCGCATCAGCGCCTGTTGCGGCGTTTCGCCGGGTTCGACCTTGCCGCCGGGAAACTCCCACTTGAAGGCGTGTGTATCGCCGGCCTGGCGTTGGCACACCAGGACCAGGCCGTCGCGTTCGATGACGCCTGCAACCACCAGCAGAGAACGGGGCACTGGTAACAATGTACCGAAGCACACGCCGGACGCGGCGGAAACGCCGGGCCCGGCGCGATAATCGTAGAGATGAACGTCTTCGGAATCCTGCTTATGGCCACTCTGGTTATAGCGCCCGACATTCACGAACGCGCGGCGCAGTGGAAGCCCGTCAAGATGCCCTACCACCCGGCGCGGCTCTCCACGCGCGAGCGCCAGATGGTGGACGCGCTGGTCGAGGCATCGCAGTACCTCGAACAGGCCTACTGGCGGCAGAGCGACGCCAAGGGGCTCGAGATCCACAAGAGCCTCGCCAACGCGACCGATGCGCGCGAGAAAGACGCGCGCCGGCTGCTGTTCATCATGGGCTCGCGCTGGGACCTGCTCGACGAGTTCAGGCCGTTCATCGGCGCCGAGCCCGCGCCCCCCGGCCGCGGCTTCTACGACCCCGCGCTCACACGCGACGCCATCGAAGCATACGTGAAGCGGCATCCCGAAGCGCGGGACGGCATCTATAGCGGCTACACCGTCGTCCACCGCCAGGGCGATGCCCTGGCCGCGACGCCCTTCCACGAGGTTTACCGCGAGTTCATGGAACCGGCCTCGAAGGCGCTGCGCCGCGCTGCCGGCCTCTCCGATGACCCGCAGTTCGCGAAGTTCCTGCGCCTCCGCGCCGGCGCGCTCCTCACCGACGACTACTACGAGAGCGATCTTGCGTGGATGGACCTGAAGGACCCGAAGTTCGACGTCATCATGGGCCCGTACGAAACGTACAACGACGGGCTGCTCGGCATCAAGGCGTCATACGAGGGCGCCGTTCTCATCCGCGACGAAGCCGAAAGCAAAAAGCTGGCCACCTATGCCCGCTACGTGCCGGAGCTTCAGGAAGCGCTGCCGCTCGCACCCGAGGACCGGCCCTCGAAAAAGGGTCTGGCCACGCCCATGGAGGTGATGGATTCCCCCTACCGCTCCGGGGACGCGCGCCACGGCTACCAGGCCGTCGCAACGAACCTGCCGAACGACGCGCGCATTCACGCGAAAAAGGGAACAAAGAAGATCTTCTTCAAGAACTTCCTCGACGCCCGCGTAAACGAAGTAATTCTGCCGGTCTCCAGGAAGCTGATGACGCCCGCGCAGAGCGCCAACGTGACACCCGGTGGGTTCATGGCGACGGTGCTGATGCACGAGATTTCCCACGGGCTGGGGCCGGCGTACTCGCGCATCAACGGCAAGCAGGTGGACATCCGCGAAGCCCTCGGCCCGCTGTACTCCGGGCTCGAAGAAGCCAAAGCCGACGTTGTCGGCATGTACAGCCTGAAGTGGCTGGTGGATCACAATGTCCTGCCCAGGGAACGCCTGAACGAGTACTACTCGTCTTACGTGGGCAGCATGTTCCGCACCATCCGCTTCGGCACTGCGGAAGCGCACGGGCAGGCCGAGTTGATGGAGTTCAACTACATGCTCGCCGGCGGCGCCCTGGTCTTCGACAACGGCGTCTACAAGATCGATTACGCGAAGATGCCGGCTGCAATCGAGCAACTGGTGAAGGAGTTGCTGACGATCGAGGCCACAGGCGACCGCGCCCGCGGCGAGCGGTGGTTTGCGAAGTACGGCAAAATGCCCGCGGAGCTCACTACGGCGCTGAGCCGCACGAAAGACATCCCCGTGGACGTTGAACCGATCTTCGACTTCCCGGACAAGCTGTAGCGGCGTGGGGCAGCGCTTCCGCGCTTCCGCCCGGCGTGGCGCTGTTGAACTCCGCCGCTTCCTATACTGGAATTGCGCATGCCATACCCGTTCCGCCACGCCACGTGTAATGAGATGTACGGGGACCGGGCCTTCGGCGAGACGTGCCGCGCGATTCGCCGCGCAGGGTACACCGGCATAGAGATCGCGCCGTTCACGTTGAGCGAAGACCCGTTATCCGTTCCACCGGCGCGCCGCCGCGAGTACGCCGGCGTGATCCGTTCCGAAGGCCTCGAGTTCGTGGGCCTGCACTGGCTCATGGTGAGCCCCAGGGGGCTGCACGTCACCACCCCCGATGCCTCGCTGCGGCGCCGCAGTTGGGAGTTCGTGCGCGGCCTTGTGGACCTTTGCGCCGACCTCGGGCCCGGCGGTGTGATGGTGTTCGGCTCGCCGAAGCAGCGAAGCACCACCGGCGGCATCTCGCGCGAACAGGCCACGAAGAATTTCATCGACGGACTTGCGGGCGTGGCGCCGCACGCGGCGGAGCGCGGCGTAACAATCCTTGTAGAGCAGCTTACGATGCGCGAAACAGACGTCATCAATTCGCTCGAGGAGGCCGCGGCCATCGTGCTGGAAATCGATTCTCCCGGCGTGAAGACCATGTTCGACACGCATAACGCCGCGCAGGAAACGGAATCTCACGCCGCGCTGGTGGACCGCTACTTCGACCTCATCCGGCACGTTCACGTAAACGAAACCGATGGGCGGCGCCCGGGCGCCGGCGGCTACGATTTCGGCTCCGTGTTCGAGGTGCTCGCCCGCCGGTGCTACAAGGGTTGGATCTCGCTCGAAGCCTTCGACTACTCGGAGGGCGCCGACAATATCGCAACCGAATCGCTGCGGTATCTGGAATCAGTGATAGCAAGGCTCGGCTGAGCGCCGCGCCGGAGCGTGAGGAGGAAGCTGATGCCGAAATATGTCGTAACCGGAGGCGCGGGATTTATCGGATCCGCGGTTGTCCGCGAGTTGCTCTCGCGCGGGGCCCGCCGCGTCGCAGTTATCGATAACCTCTCCACCGGAAAGGCCTCGAACCTGGACGAGGTCCGCGAAAGCGTAGAGTTCCACCAGGCCGACATCCGCTCTTTCCAGTCCATTGCTCCGGTGATCGCGGGCGCCGACATTGTCTTTCACCTGGCGGCGATTCCCTCCGTCCCGCGCTCCATCAGCGACCCCGTTCCGTCGCACGAAGCCAATATCGACGGCACCTTCCAGGTGCTGCGCGCTTGCGTTGACGGCAAGGCGAAGCGGCTGTTCTATGCCGCCTCATCGTCCGCCTACGGCGACACCGACGTGCTTCCGAAAACGGAAACGATGCTGCCGCGGCCAAAATCGCCCTACGCCGTCCAGAAGCTGCTTGGGGAGTACTACGCCGCGGTATTTGCATCGTGCTTCGGGCTGAGCACGGTGGCGGTGCGGTACTTCAACGTGTACGGCCCGCGCCAGGACCCGTCCAGCCCCTACTCGGGCGTGATCTCGCTTTTCATGCGGGCGCTCATCGAGCGGCGCCCGCCCACCATCTTCGGCGATGGCGAGCAGTCGCGCGACTTCACCTACGTCGAGGACGTGGCCGCGCTGACGGTCAAGGCCGCCGAAGCCATCAACGCGAAAGAGCCCGTCTATAACGGCGGAAACGGCGGCCGCTTCACGCTGAACGAGGTGTGGGCGACCCTACAGAAGATCGAAGGCGTCCGGATTCCGGCGAATTACGGGCCCCCGCGGCCCGGCGACGTTCACGATTCCCAGGCCGATACCACCGCCGCCGTTCGCGATCTCGGACACTCCCCGCGTTTTACCCTTGAAGAGGGGCTGCGCCGCACCCTGGCCTGGTACCGGTCGAACCAGGACTGATTTATATCCAAAACATGCCCGCCTGCGGGTGTTCAGAGGTTACAATACCCGTTGCCGGGAATTGCCATGCCCCCTTCTTTCGGAAGTATCGCACTTGACGTCCAGGCCGGCCGGCAGCGATATACCGACCCGCCCGAGCCCGACACCCCGTTTCGCATCGCCGTCCTCGGCGACTTCAGCGGGCGTGAGAACCGCGGCGTCGTGGATACGAACATCGCCGCTCGCAAGACCTTCCATATCGACCGCGACAACTTCGATCAGGTGCTCGCGCGCATACATCCTCAGCTCTGCCTGCCCGAAGCCGGCACCATCGATTTCGCCGAACTCGACGACTTCCACCCGGATCGCCTCTACGACGCTCTGCCGTTGTTCAGAATGATAGAGCGCGGCGCGCGTCTCGCCCCGCCGCCCCCGGCCCCAGAGCCCGAACGTCCAACCGCGCCGCCCGCGCCGAAGCACCGCGTAAGCCTCGACGAATTGCTGGATGAGACTGAGGAACAGGGCATCTCGCGGCGCCCGCAGGACCACCTCAGCCGGATCGTAGATGAAATCGTCAGGCCGTACCTGGTCCGTAAGCCAGGCCCCGCGGAGATGGAAGCGCAGTCCAGCGCCGAAGCAGCAGCAGCCAACCGCATGCGCGCCATCATCCACCATCCCGCGTTTCAGGCGCTCGAAGCGGCATGGCAGGGCGTGTTCTTTCTTATCCGGCGGCTGGAGACGGGCGCGGACTTGCAGGTGCACCTGATTGACGTCTCCAAGCCCGAGATTTCCGGCGACCTCCTGCCGGCGGGCGATCTTCGCCGCACCGGCTTGTGGCGGCTCATCGTCGACGAGACGGCCGGCACGCCGGGCGCGCTCCCGTGGTCTGTGATCGTCTGCGACTACACCTTCGATTCGTCGCTCGACGACGTTGACCTGCTGGCGCGTCTTGCGATGCTGGCGCGCGCGGCCGGCGCTCCCGTAATCGCCGGCGCGAGCCCGCAGATCCTGGGCGCAGAATCGCCATATGAATACCCGCGGCCGGAACTGTGGCAGCCGGATCCGGTATCGAACGAGTACTGGACCCGCCTCCGCCAGATGCCCGAGGCTGCGTGGGCGGGACTCGCGCTGCCTCGCTTTCTCCTGCGCATGCCTTACGGCGCGGCCTCGAACGTTGTGGAGCGGTTCGGTTTCGAGGAGTTCGCAGGCGTCCCCGAACATGAGGAGTATCTGTGGGGCAATGCCGCCTTCGCATGCGCTTGCCTGCTGGGACAGGCGTTCTCGCAGGCTGGCTGGAACATGGCGCCGGGCATGGTCCGTGAACTACCTGACATGCCCGCGCACGTCTACCGCGAGAGCGGCGAAACGGTGCTGAAACCATGTGCCGAGGTGCTGCTGACCGAGTACGCGGCGGACGCAATGTTGGAGCGCGGCATCATGCCGCTCGCGTCGTTGAAAGGCCGCGATGCCGTGCGCCTGCTACGGTTTCAGTCGATTGCAGAACCGGCCGCCGCTCTCGCCGGCCGCTGGGGATAGGGTCCAGGACACGCTTACCGCCCCGGTTCCGGCCGATCCCCGCCGCCGTCAGTATCGGCTGCCCGTTCAGCCGGCGCCGCGTCCTGAAGTTCGTCTCCATTTGTGGGAACCGGCCCGCTGTGCTCCTGCAATTCGGCCTCGGCCGCATCGGTAACCGGTTCCTCAGGCGATACGATGTTCGACTCCTGCCCAGCCGCCGCCTCTTCCACCGCCGGCGCGGGGGCTTTCCGGAACGCCTTGTACACGCCCGTCTCTCCGGCATAGAACAGCAGCTTGATCCAGATGCGGCCCAGGATGAAGATCTGCTGGGCAACCAGCATCAGCAGCAGCCATCCGGCTGTAGTCAGTCGAAGCGCGCCGATTGCGAAATGCCCGAGAGCGGCGAACACAAACAGCAGCGCCAGCGCCCCCGCGTACACGCCCACCGCCGCACGGAAGTTCCGGAACACAAACGCAAACGAGCCTAAGAACGCGCGCAGCGCACGGCGGCTGTCGTCGACTACCAGCCGCACGCGAGCGTAATCGGCGACCATGTTCACGAACATGAGGAGCAGCAGCGCGCCGAGAGAGCACGCCCAGGTCAACAGAACAGTGGGGATCTCGCGCGTGCTGTCGGGAATCGCATTATCGACGACCCTGCGCGAAACCGTGTAGAGGACTATTACAGCCACGTAGACGGCGGCCGTTGGCACCACCAGCCGCAGCAGCCGCGCGAAATTCCGGCCGCAGCCGCCCCAGAATGCTCTCGCGTCGTAGGGCCCGGGCTCGCCGGCGAACAGCGTAATCGTTCCCCCCGCCAGGAACGTCGCGAGGATGAAAAAAATCACTCCGGCGAGTATCGCCGTCGGCGCGTACGACGCGGCCGGCCAGCCGCCCGATGCGTATGCAAACTCGGAAAACCAGCCCACGTCGAAGTTCTCGAGCATGCGGTTTGCCCACAGCGAATGGCCCAGGTTGCCCGAGAGCAGCGCCGCGAGAGGCAGAGCCGCCGTAAGTGCGAACAGGAGCGTAGCGAGGTAGTAAACAAGCCACAGCCGCCGCGCGCCGTTGACGCGCCGTGCGGCCTTACCAAGGAATGTAAGTGCGCCCATTCGAATTCTCCTACGCCATTCCCGCCAGCGACAGCAGCACGTTCTGAACCCAGAACAGCAGATTGCCTGTCCACTTCAGCATCGGCTTCGACGCCATCTCCGCCTGCCAGGAGTTGTTCGCGAAATTCACATCCAGCAGCAGCTTGTGGTCGGGATCAACTTCCACCGTTGCCGGTTCCGACGGGCGCTTGAAGCTGTACTCTACCCAGCGGTAGCGCCCGTCCCAGCGCTTCAGCACGACGTCGCCGTCCTTGAAGCTAATTCTGACGTCGACGGGCCAGATCGCTTCGCCGTTGCGCACTATCTTGATGTTCGTGTCCCACACGTTCGTCTTCTCGTCCTTGCCGTACTGAACGCTGCCCACGGCGTAATCGAGTAAATCGGAGCCGTAGAAGAACTGGTCGAAGAACGACGTCATTTCCTTCCCGGAAACCTCGTTCACCACGGCTATAAAATCGCTCGTCGTGGGATGCTTGTACTTCCATCTCTGGAAGTAAGTGCGCATTACGCGCGCCATCGTCTGTTCGCCCAGCAGGTTCTCCAGCGTGCGAAGCGTCACGCCCGTGCGCATATAGACGTTCAAACCGTAGCTGCTGCCGGAGTAGTACTGCCAGGAATTCCGGGCCAGCGCGTCCGCCTTCGGCATCGCCAGCCACGCGGCCCGGTTCACCGAATCCCAGTTGCTCTCGGGCAGGCGCAGCACCAGCGAAGCCGGAATTCGCTGGAAGGCGACCGGCAGCGGGAACGGCCCGTAAACTTTGTCCAGAATCTTACTCGTCGAGTAAGTGTTGAAGCCTTCGTCCAGCCACGCCTCTTCGAACTCGTTGCTGGCGACCATGCCGTACCAGTATTCGTGCCCGAACTCGTGCACTACCACCATCTCCGGAGTCTGCCCGTGCGGCTCCAGAATCCAGTTCGTGCCTGCGGTGATGAACGTGGGATACTCCATGCCGCCCGTGTTCGACGCCCCGTAGGCCGGGTCCACAACCGTGATGGTCTGGTAGGGATACTTTCCGTACCACAGGCCGAAGTACTTCAACCCCGTCGCGATCGCCCGGAAGTGCCGGTCGATCTGCGAGGCGTGGTCCGGCTGTATCAGCAGGATCATGCGCACGGGCTGAAGCCGCGCTTCATCTTCCGTGATGCCGAGCATCCTCGCCGTCGCGGCCAGTTCAGCCTCGCTCACCTCTCGCTTCGGGTCGAACAGCCGCTCCACCCGGATGAAGTCCGGCGAAGCCGTCCACGCGAAATCGTGTATCCCGTCCTGGACATACCGGCGCGTCGTAGTTCCCGCGGCCTTGTTGTCCGTGCGGCGCTCCAGCACTCCGCTCGCGCCGACTACGTAGTTCGACGGCGTCGTGATGTTCACCGCGTAGCGCCCGAAATCCGCGTAGAACTCGCTATTAGCGTGATACTGATGGCAGTTCCAGTGGCCAGCGGCGGCCCCGCGCACGCCCGCCCGCTCCCAGACCCCGATTTTCGGGAACCACTGCCCGAAAAGGTGGTAGTTGAGCTGCCAGCCCGCGCGCTCCCCGCCTCGCGGCAGCTTCGTGCGGAAATCGATGGTGACGTGTATCGTTCCGCCGGGTTTCAGCGGCTCGGGCAAGTCCACCGCCATCACCGTGCGGTCGTCGGCGTTGTCGTCGTCCGGGTGCAGGTAGCGGATGGACTTCGCGACGTCCGGCCCGTTCTCGATGCGGAGGCTGCGGATGTCGATCCAGCCCCAGCCGTTTGTCTTTCTGAGCTGCGCTGAGGCCGTCGCGGACCGGGAGCCGGTGGCTCCCGCCGATTCGCGGAGGAACGTGCTCCTGGTGTTCCGAAACGCATTCTGGTACAGGTGAAACTGGAGCTCGCGGATGTAGTCCGGCGATTCGTTCCGCCACGTCAGCACCTCGTGGCCGTCAACGGCGTGTTCGGCGGGAATCAGCTTCGCATCGATATCATAACTGGCTATCTCAGGGAAATCGGCTGCGGCCGCAATACCCACCGGCAAAAGGGCAAGCACGATTGCGCGCATAGAGCAATACTACATCCGCCACTGCTTTACGCGCGGGAAAACATCAGTCTCCCGGCGGCGTACGCGCGCTCGATCGTGATCCGCCCGCGGTCGAACGTGAACACCGCAACATCTCCCCGGTCGCCCTGCGCGAGGCCGTTTTGCCGCCCCTCGATCCGCGCCGCGCGCGCCGGATTCAGCGTCGCCATGCGCACTGCCGCAGCGAGTGAAACGCCTCCCAGCCTCACGGCGTTGCCCACGGCGCGGTCCAGGCTCAGCGCCGATCCCGCGAGCTTGTCCGTCCCGGCCAGCACCACACGCCCGTCCTGCGTCAGTTCCACATCCTGCTCGCCGAGCCGGTACGGCCCCGGCGCCGCGCCCGCCGGCTGGCTTGCATCCGTCACGAGAATCGCCCGCTCCGGCCCTTTCGCGCGCAGCGCCACCTTCAGGTAGGCGTTGTCGAGGTGTATGCCGTCGACGATGAAGCCGGCGGCCAGGCGGTCCTCCGCAAGCTGGTCCCAGATGTAGTTGGCGCGCCGCTCGAGCACGTTATGCGCGCCGTTGCCGAGGTGCGTGGACAGGGTCGCGCCTGCGGCGACGGCCGCGGCGATTTGGCCGGCATTCGCGCCGGTGTGCCCGATTGCTGCGATCACGCCTTCTTCCGTCACGCGTTCGATGAACCGCGGCGCATCCGGCCACTCGGGCGAAAGGGTCACGATCCGGATCAGGCCGCGCGCCGCCTCCTGCATGCGGTGGAACTCGTGTATGTCCGGCCTCCGCACCCAGCGGCGGGGATGCGCGCCGCGCGGTCCGTCGTCCGCCGAGATATACGGCCCTTCGACGTGGAAGCCTTCGATCGCATCGCCCTCGGGCAGGCGTTCCCGCGCGTCCGCCAGGTTTCTCAATGCACCCGTCATGCGCTCCGGCGAGCCCGTGATGACCGTCGGGAAGAACCGCGCCACTCCCGTCGCATGCAGGGCCCGAATCGCCCGCGCAATCTCGCCGTGCGGCGCCTCGGGGTCGTTGAAATCGACGCCGGCGTACCCGTTCACCTGTATGTCGATCCATGCGGGTGCGACATACCGGTTGCCCGACTCCTCCTGTGCGCACGCCTCCACGGACTGGATGCTCAAGCCGAAAACCACACGCACCGGCTTCCCGGTGAGCGCGTCGATGCCGGTCAGGCTTATCATTTCTTCACCATTACGTTTTATCGACAGGTTTTCCACATCCGCGCGCCGGTAACAGCAACCAGTGCCGGGAAAAAGATGTTGTTGAAATGCGCGCCGGGAGGCCGGTTGCTCCTGTATTCCGGCCCCGGGTGCTGCTACAAAGGAAGGGCCTCTTGCGAGCCGGTCCGGATTGAAAGCTCGGGGGAGGTGGAAATCCGGACCGCGCTCTACGAGGTTTCACTTCACCTCTTCACACCCGCCGCCGCATATACCGGCGTGAGCCACCCGTAGCGGTCCGCCTTCTCGCCGCTCGTGATGCCGAAGAACTCCTTTTGCAGCGCTTCGGCCACCGGGCCGCGCCGTCCAGCGCCCACCTGTATGTGGTCCACCGAGCGAATCGGAGTGATCTCCGCCGCTGTTCCGCTGAAGAACACCTCGTCGGCGATGTACAGCATCTCGCGAGGAATGATAGTCTCGACAACCGGAATCCCCAGATCGCCCGCAAGTTTCAATATCGAGTCGCGCGTGATACCGGGAAGCACCGAAGCGCCGAGTGGCGGCGTCATGATGCGCCCGTCGCGCACCACGAAGATGTTCTCGCCCGAGCCTTCACTTATATAACCCTCCGTGTCCAGCGCGATGCCCTCGTTGAAACCGTTCGCCAGCGCCTCCATCTTAATGAGCTGCGAGTTCATGTAATTCGCGCCGGCTTTGGCGAGCGCCGGCAGCGTGTTCGGCGCGATGCGGTTCCAACTCGACACACAGACGTCCACGCCGGCCTCGAGAGCCTCAGCTCCGAGGTACTTGCCCCACTCGTACGCAGCCATGTAGATCTCGGTGGGGTTTTCGCGCCCGTACACGCCCATAGGCCCGAACCCCCGCAGTGCGATCGGGCGTATGTAGCACGCGCCGAGCTTGTTCACGCGCACCAGGTCGCATACCGCCTCCGAAAGCTCGTCGAGAGAGAACGGCACGTCGATGCGGTAGACCTTGCAGGAGTCGAGCATGCGGCGCATGTGGTCTCGAAGGCGGAATACCGCCGGACCACCCTTGCCGTCGTACGCCCGGATGCCTTCGAAAATCGAGCTGCCGTAACTGACTACGTGCGAAAGTACGTGGATCTTCGCATCGTCCCAGGCAATGAATCGTCCGTTGTGCCAAATCTTCTCGGTAGGGGTTAACATGGGTTCATTATAAACCGCCGCGTGGGGCCACCCTGAAACGGTTCCGCCGTGCCGGTCGTAATTCCTGACAGAGGTACTCGAAGGGGTATGACACGCACATGTACCGCCGCCACAGCCGCGTTTCTTCTCGCCTGCACGGCCCTCTGCGCGCAGCCCACCAGGTTCAAGCCCGGTTTCAACCTGTTCTCCAAGAAGCAGGACGTGCAGCTCGGGCGCGAAGCCGCCGCCGAGATCGCTAAGCAGAAGCACATCGTCCAGGACAACGCCCTCCAGGCGTATCTGAATCGGGTCGGGCGCCGCCTCGCTGCATCCCCACAAACGGACTCCGCCGATTTCGACTACACCTTCCGGCTCGTGCAGGACCCCGAGGTCAACGCCTTCGCGCTCCCGGGCGGCTTCACATTCGTCAACACCGGCCTCGTTCTGGCTGTACAAAACGAGGCCCAGCTAGCGGCGGTTATGGCGCACGAGATGGCGCATGTCGCGCTCCGGCACGGCACCAACCAGGCCAGCAAGCGGCTGGGATTCCGGCTGGCGCTCGGCATCGTAGGCCTCAGCGGCGGCAGCTTGTTGCAGCAGATCGGCGGGCTCGGCGCGTCCGGTGTCCTGCTGAAGTTCTCGCGCACGGACGAACGTCAGGCCGACCTGCTCGGTCTGCACATCATGGCCGATGCCGGGTATGACCCGATTGAGATGGCGCGGTTCTTCGAAACCCTTAAGGCCGAAGGCGGCTCGCACATGCCGGAGTGGCTCTCCTCGCACCCCGACACCGCCAACCGCATAGCGGACATCGAGAACGAGATACGCCGGATGCCGCGCCGGAACTACACTAACGGGGCTGGCGACTTTTCCGCCATGCAGCGCCGCGTCCGCGCGCTCACCGGAAAGCAAAAAGCCAGGTGAAACCGGAAGGCCGGCAGCGCAGGCACGGCTGCCCCTAACAGAAGCAGTCGCCGGAAATTCACGGCAGGCGGAAGCAGGCCGCCCATACGCCGGCCGGCTCCGCGCGCGGACTCCTCCAGATCAAAACTGCCAGCCGGGTGCGGCGGGCTGATGCGGCCGTCCCAATGCCGGAAACCGCGAAACCCTCCTACGTCGTGTGGCGGCGATAGCCTACGCGCTCTTTGTACAGCTCCAGGGTATTGAATACGATCGGGCAGAACGCCGCCCAGGCGCATAGCCGCTCCATGCGCCCGCCGAGCGAGCGCGAGCGCCGCGCCGCGTACGGAAACTCCCGGCACGAGCGCGGGCGCGCTTCGTACACCATGCAGAGATTGCCGTCGAGGAACACGCACGCGCCGCCCTTGTTGACAAGCAGCCGCTGCCGCGGAGCGAGCGGGTCCGGCACGGTGTACAGCCGCACAACTTCCTCGATACTGATTCCGAGGAACTCCGCGATCGCCGCGATGCCGGGTTTCGCCACAGCGACCGTGCCGTGGCGGCAGCAGTTGGCGCAGGTTGTGCAATCGATTTGCGCCTGCACGCGGGCGGCGATTTCGTGCAGCGGCTCTTCAGGGCAGTGGTGCGCCTTGAGATAGCGGCGGAAGTCGACGTATTCGGCCCCCATGCGCTCCGCGGCGCGCCGGATCTCGTCCGGATCGGTAACCACTGTTCCCAGCATACGCCCGGCGGGCGTAAGATGAGGAGCATCCGCGAGGCACTCACATGGACACTACACGCCGCAGATTCATCGGTTCGCTTGCCGCTCCGGCATTCATTCCCGCGGGCTCTCTCGGCCGGGGCACAACGCCCCCGAACAGCCGCATCAACATAGGCATCATCGGCACTGGCAACCGCGCCATGTTCGAGGGCAAGCATTTCGTCCCGATAGACGCTTGCGAAGTGGTTGCCGTGTGCGACGTGCAGGAAACCCGCCGCGTGGAAGGCAAAGCAACTTTCGAGAAGCTCTACGCCGAGCGCGGGAAGGCGCGGAACGGCATCCGAATGTACAACGATTTCCGCGAGTTGCTGGCGCAGCGGGACATCGATGCCGTCTACATCGTGACGCCGGATCACTGGCACGTGCCGATCCTCATCCAGACGCTCAAGGCCGGGAAATCCGTGCACTGCGAGAAACCGCTCGGCGTGAGCATCGAGCAGGATCTGGCCGCGCTTCGCGCCGCGCGCAAGTACCGCAGCACGCCTTTTTTCTATGGGCCCGAGCGGCGCTCGACGCCGGACGCGCGGCACGCGCTCGAACTGGTGCTCAACGGCCGCATCGGAGACGTGAAGGAGATTTATGTGGCCGCGCCGCCGTCGAAGGCGGGGGGCTCCGCGTCCCCCGTGCTGCCGGTGCCGAAAGGCTGGGATTACGACATGTGGCTCGGTCCCGCGCCCGAGGCTCCGTTCTGCGCCGACCGTTTCGGCGAAGGCATTTTTCACATCTACGATTACTGTCTCGGCTTCATCTCGAACTGGGGCACGCACCCGCTGGACCAGCTTCAGTGGTGGGCCGACAACTCCGGCCTTACTATCCCGGTCACGTACGAGGGCACGGCCGCCTTCCCCGAAAGCGGCCTGTACAATTGCGCGACGGCGTGGGACCTGCGCTGCACTTACGCGAACGGCCTCGTGGTGCGCTACATGGACGGCACAACGTTCAACCGCCGCACTGACTTGCCGCCGAACCCGCTGGGCAGGCGCAACAATAACGTCACTATGTTCGTCGGCACCAAAGGTACCGTGGCCATTGCCTACGAGCGCGTGGCGACGGAACCGGCTTCGCTAAAAGACGAGGTCATCGGCCCGGAGGAGAAGCACCTGATGCAGAGCCCGATTCACACGGAGCGAATCACCGGGAAAGGAGTCTGGGACTACCCGGCCGCCGCTCACCAGCTCGCGTGGATCGAAAGCATGCAGAGCCACAAGCAGGGCGTGCACACCATCGAAACCGCGGTGCGCACGGACCTGTTCTGCCAGCTCTGCGACCTGTGCACGCGCACCGGCAAGCCGGTGCGATGGGACGAAAAGGAACAGACCATCATCGGGAACGACGAGGCGCGCAAGCGGATGTCGCGCCCGATGCGCGCGCCCTGGAACAAGCTGGCGTGAGTTCTACGATTCTGCGCTTCCGGTGAGCGCGGCTGCGGGCGCGGCGTCGATTTTGACGCCCTCCCATTTCGCCACAACGGCCGTCGCCAGGCAGTTGCCGAGCACGTTCACCGACGTCCGCGCCATGTCCATCGCGGCGTCGATGCCGAGCAGCACAGCGGCGCCCTCCAGCGGCAGCCCGAACGTCGCGAGCGTTCCCGAAAGAATCACGATTGAGGCCCTCGGCACGCCGGCCACGCCCTTGCTCGTCAGCATCAGCGTGAGCATCATTACGAGCTGCTGGCCGATGGTCAAATGCACACCCGCCGCCTGCGCGACGAATACGGAAGCCAGCGAGAGATACAGCGTGCTGCCGTCGAGATTGAAGCTGTAGCCGGTCGGGATGACGAACGACACGATGTGCTTCGGCACGCCGAAACGCTCCATGTTTTCGAGCGCGCGGGGCAGCGCGGCTTCGCTCGACGCGGTGGAGAACGCTATCAGGAACGGCTCGCGCGCGGCCTGCACGAATCGCCGCACGGGGATGCGGGCGATCGCCATCACCGCGCCCAGGACGGCCACGACGAATACCGCCTGTGCGCCGTACATCGCCGCGACGAGTTTCCCGAGTCCCAGCAGCACGGAGAATCCCTTGCTGGCCACCGTGACCGCCATGGCGGCGCCCACGCCCACGGGCGCCAGGTACATCACATAGCGCGTGTACCGGAACATCACTTCCGAGAGCGATTCGCAGAAGCTCACCACCGGCCGCGCGCGTTCGCCCGCGGCCGCGCATGCGGCTCCGAACAGGAACGCGAAGACGACGATCTGAAGCACCTCGCCGCGCGCCATCGCGTCTATGATGCTGGCGGGGAAAACGTGCTCCAGAATTTGCGAAAACCCCGGCGGCGCCTGCGCGGCGGCGGACTCGGCTGCGGTGCGCTCGAGCGTTATGCCCGCGCCGGGCTGGAGCAGGTTGACCGCGGTCAGGCCAACCAACAGCGCCGCGCTCGTGACGATCTCGAAGTAAATGATCGCTTTCAGGCCGATGCGGCCCATCACGCGGATGTCTCCGGCGCCCGCTATGCCGTAGACGAGCGTCGCGAAGATCAGCGGCGCGATGATCGACTTGATCAACCGCAGGAAGATTCCGGCCGCGGGCGCGGCTGCCCGCCCCGCTTCCGGCCACAGCGCGCCGAGCGCGATCCCGGCGGCCATGCCGATAAAGATCCAGGCCGTGAGCGACAGGCGCTTCATCGCCCACCCCGCATTATCGTTCGCCCCACTTCAGCTTCTGCCTAAGCACGTCGAAGAACAGCGAGCGCGGCGGCCGCACCAGTTGCAGCACGTGGGGCGAGCGGCGCACCACCACGCGGTCGCCGTGGTTCAGCGGTTCGCCGATCTGGCCATCTATCGTGAGATAAGCGTCGCCGTTTTCGGCCCGGTTGAGCACCTCGATGGTGCTGGAATCCGGTACGACGACGGGCCGGTTCGTCAGCATGTGCGGGCAGATGGGCGTAAGGCAGATGGCCGCCACCTGCGGGTATATTATGGGGCCCGCGGCGCTAAGCGAGTACGCTGTGGACCCCGTCGGCGTACAGACTATCATGCCGTCGGCTTTGTACGCCGCGACCAGGTGCCGGTCCACGTTCACATCGAAATCGATCATGCGGGCGATGGCGGACTTTGTAAGCACGACATCGTTGAGAGCCTCATACTGGCACACGTCCAGGCCGCCCCGGACCAGCGTGCAGCGCAGCATGGAGCGCCGGCCGATGCGGTGCTCGCCGCGTACGAAGCGCTCGAGTTCCTGTTCGATCTCGTCGCGGGTGATGGCCGTGAGGAAGCCGAGGCCTCCGAGATTCACCGGGAAAACCGGGACGTCGCGGCCGCCGATCGCGCGCGCGGCTGCGAGCAGCGTGCCGTCGCCGCCCAGTACGACGATGCCGTCACAGCCCTCCGGCACCTCTTCACGCGGCAGGCCGTCCGTGCGCCCCGCGTACTCCGCCGTAACCGCGTCGTACCGCGCGGCGATGCCGCGCTTTGCCAACCATCCCAGAACCGACGGGACCACCTCCGCGCCCTGACGCACGTGGGGCTTGGAGATGATCCCGATGGTCTTAACGTCGCGCATAGAGTAGAAATTCTTTGTTTCCTTCGGCGCCCGGCACCGGGCTCTCCATGATAGCTGTCTCGAAGCCCAGTTCGCGAGTCGCGGCCTCCACGCGGTCGCACGCGGCGCGATGCAACTCCGGGTCGCGGACGATGCCGCCCTTGCCCACCTGCCCGCGCCCCACCTCGAACTGCGGCTTGACGAGCACCACCATGCTGCCCGCGGGCTTGAGCAGCGGCGCGACCGCCGGAAGGATCATGGTGACCGAGATGAAGCTGACGTCGGCGGAGGCGAAATCGAGCGGCTCGGGAATGTGCTCGCGCGAGAGGAAGCGCGCGTTGACGCGCTCGCGCAGCACAACCCGAGGGTCGCCGCGCAGTTTCCAGTCGAGTTGCCCGGCGCCGACGTCGACGGCGTAAACGCGTGCCGCGCCGCGCTGGAGCAGGCAATCGGTAAACCCGCCGGTGGACGAGCCGATGTCCGCGCAAACCCATCCGCGGACGTCTATGCTCCAATGGTCCAGCGCCGCCTCGAGCTTGTATCCGCCGCGGCCGACATAACGCATAGGCTGGGCGACCTCGATCCGGCTGTCTGCGGGGACGGTGTGGCCGGGTTTTCCGGCGCGCTTGCCGTTAACCGTGACCTGTCCGGCCAGCACCAGCGCCTGCGCCTTGGCGCGCGAATCGGCCAGGCCTCGCTCGACGAGCAACTGGTCCAGGCGAACGCGCGAAGGCGTATTCATGCGAGGCAAGCCGGCCGCGGCGAGATGGAGTGTGTCACTCTTTCCTCCGGCCCATCGTTATTTCGTCCTCTGGACGATCATGTCCGCGATCTCGGAAAGCCGGCCTGCCCGCGAGCCGAACATCCGGAGCGCGAGTACGGCTTGCGAGCACTCTTCCCGCGCCATCCGGTGGGATGTCTCAAGTCCGTATACCGCCGGAAAGGTGATCTTGTGCTGTGCGGCATCTTTGCCGGCCGTCTTGCCGAGCTGTTCGGAGCTTTGCTCAACGTCGAGGATGTCGTCCACTATCTGGAACGCCAGCCCGATGTGGCGGCCGTAGCACGTAAGCGCTTCGAGTTGTTCGTCGGTGGCTCCGGCGCAGATGGCGCCCATCCGGACGCTCGCGGTGAGAAGCGCCCCGGTCTTGGCACGGTCGATCCGGTGAAGCATCTCGGCCGTCGGGGTTTGCCCTTCGCCTTCGAGGTCGAACACCTGCCCTCCGATCATGCCCTCGACGGTGCCGGATGCGGCGGACAGCTCGTTGGCGAGCGGGGCGCGGCGGCCGGCGGGAATCGGTCCCGGGGCGCAAAGCACTTGAAAAGCAAGCGTCAGGAGGGCGTCGCCGGTCAGGATGGCCATGGCCTCACCGAACACTTTATGGCAGGTGGGACGGCCGCGGCGCAGGTCGTCGTTGTCGAGCGCGGGGAGGTCGTCGTGTATGAGCGAGTAGGTGTGTACCAGCTCGAGCGCGCAGGCGGCACGCTCCACGCCAGGAGCCTCGTCGGAGACGGCGCGGGCGGATTCCAGGCACAGGATCGGCCGTATGCGCTTTCCCCCGGCAAAGAGGCTGTACCGCATGGCGCGGTGGATGACGTCCGGGGGCGCGCTCTCCGGGGGAACAACGCGGTCCAACTCGGCGTCGACCAGCTTCCGAAGGCCGTCGAAGTAGTGGTTTGAACTCATGAGCTTGTGCAGGTGGGACGGTTATGCCTTGTCTTCACTGCGGAACGGTTCGGGCTGGATCTTCCCGCCCCTTTTGACGAGTATCTCGACGCGCGCCTCGGCTTCCTCGAGTTGCTTCCGGCAGGTGTTGCCGAGTTCGACGCCGCGTTCGAATAGTTGGAGAGCCCGCTCGAGGGGCAGGTCGCCGGTCTCGAGTTCCCGGACAACCTTCTCCAGTTCCTCGAGGCAGGCCTCGAAGCCGGAGATGGGTTGCGGCGCGTTCGAATCGTCAGCCATTAAACATATTCTAGACCGGAGCAGCTTGCCGGTCCCGCTCGAATCGCGCCGCTTCGAGACGGGCAGCGGGCTATTTCTGCGGCGGGGCCGGCGGCTCTGCCGGCGGCTCCTGAGGCTGCTGCTGCGGGGCGGGCTCGGGCTCCGGCTCTTTGTCGGACACCGTCAACTTGACCGGCTGCTCGATCAGCTTCGGCTCCTCCCCTTTCGTGAGAATCAGGAATGCGAAGCGGCCCAGCGCCATCTTGTCCGGCACCTTAACCTTAAGCTCGGTGTCGCCCTGCTGTTGGATGGAGATTACCGTGTCGTTGGTCCCGTCGGTGAGATACAGTTTGTCGATGTTCCCTTTTCCGAGATTTTCGCCCGCCACGGTGACAATGGCCCCGGGCTTGACGGTTGTGGGACTGCAACTCCTGATCTGCGGAATCTGCGCAGCTACCACCAGCGGAAGCGCCATTGCGATCGCCACGCCGGCGAGAAAATTACGCGCTCTCATCTTGTGAGGCCCTCCCAAGAGAATCAATGCTAGACCCCGCAAGGGCCGATTGCAAGGGTGCCTCCGGGACTCTCTATTGACGGCGCCCGCACGTCATTCTTGCGGGCAAGCGGACAAAACCGGCCGCGCGAACCGGAACGGCGGGAAGCTTCCGAACCACTCCGGTTCAGGCTTCGGACTCGGCGTGAAAGCCCTTGTGTATCGCGTAGAGCGCCAGTTCGAGACGGTCCGAGACGCCGAGCTTGTCGAATATATTGTGCAGGTGGTTTTTCACCGTCTGCTCGCTGATGAAGATCTTCTCGGCGATCTCCTTGTTCTTAAACCCCTGTGCGACAAGCGCTACGATCTCGCGCTCGCGCTGGCTGAGCGGGCTGCGCTCATTGCGGCTCTTGCGGTCCGTGGGAGTGAGCCGCGCCGGAGACGCGAACTGCCGCATTACGGCGGCGGTCGTGTGCGAATCCAGCCAGATCTCGCCCTGGTGCACTTTGCGAATGCTCTTGTACAGAAGCTCAGTGGCGGTCTGCTTGAGCACAATACCCGAGCAGCCGAGCTTCATGGCCTGGACAAACTCGTTTTTGTCTTCCGATGCCGTGAGAATAATAACCTTGCACCGCGCACTGATGGTCTTGAGGCTCTGCAATACGGAAAGGCCATCGAGCGCAGGCATGCGCAGGTCGAGGAGGAGAATGTCCGGCTCCGTCTGGCGCACCACATCCAGGACTTCGTTGCCGTCCTTCGCCTCTCCCACAACGACGAACTCCTCTTCCAGGGCCAAGAGCTTCCGTAGACCGTCACGGAAGATCGGGTGGTCATCGGCAATGACTATCCGGATGGCCCCGTTTTCCTCTGAAGCAGTACGAGAGCTTTCGTACTGCACGGGCGTGGTATTTCCATTCATGGTCTAGGATTCGACTGATTCTAAAGCGGGTTCTAGTACTAAGTCAACGAAAGTACGATTAAAAAACATTTTTGTATGTAATTGGCCCAGGAGATGTTAATAACCTCAGTAAACCCTCCCCTGGTGGTATCCACTCGGCGTGCCTACACCGCAGCCACGCCGATGCAGTATAACGGCTAGGTCCGAAGGAGAATTTCAATGACGAACTCAAAGGATTCGGGCCGCCGCGGATTCATGCGGCGCCTTATGGGGATTGCGGGGGTGTCGGCCGCGGCGCCGGCGTACTCGCAAGCCCAGCGGCAGCGTTCCGGAGGCGGAGTCGTGCTGCCGGATTACGCGCGCGCGCAGGATTACCGGTCGCTGAAGCAGTCCAGTCACGATCGCAGCGGCGGCAATGCCGATTTCTTCAGAATCGGGCCGGGCGCGACGCAGGAGTTGTTCTCATCACCGGGTCCTGGAGTGATTTCGCACATCTGGTTCACCATAGCGGCGCAGAGTTCGAATCATCTGAAGGAACTGGTACTGCGTGCTTACTGGGATGATTCGGCCTCGCCGTGTGTGGAGGCGCCCATCGGCGATTTCTTCGGGCTCAATCTGGGCCAGTATGTCTTATACGAATCGGCTTACCTGGCGTGTTCGCCGGGCAGGATACCCGCCACCGGCGCGCTCAACTCATATTTCGCCATGCCTTTCCGCAAGTCGGCGCGCATAACGGTGACCAACGAAGGCAGTGAGCAGGTGGGTGCGTTTTACTCGAACATCGATTACATGCTCGGGCCGGTCCCGGACGACGCGATGTATTTCCATGCGCAATACCGGCAGGCTGCGCCGTGCATTCCAAACACCGGCGGGGAGCTGAACCCAACCGGCGAGAAAAACTACGTGTACCTGGAGACCAAGGGGCGCGGCAGCCTGATGGGCGTCACGCTCGGAGTGCTGATAAACGCCGACGGCTGGATGGGCGAGGGCGACGACATGATTTTTGTAGACGATGCCGCCAAGCCGGTAATAATCGGCACGGGGTCGGAGGATTACTTCCTGGGCTCGTGGAATTTCGGCGGGCGCGACCACGCCACACCGTTCGCCCACCGCTACTACGGGGCCCCCCTCATCAGCATGCCGGAGCGCACAGGAGGGCGGTACTGCTGTTACAGGTGGCACGGCGACAACCCGGTTACGTTCACGAAATATCTGAAGCACACCATGGAGCACGGGCATGCCAACAACCGGGGGGACAGTTTCTTCTCCGTGGCGTACTGGTATCAGACGGAGCCGGCCGGCGGCTTTCCGGCGTTGCCGCCCGCGGCGGACCGCATACCGCGCGTCATGGCGGGGTGAGGGCCGCGCCGGCGTCACCCTCTCAGCCGCGCCAGGAAGCCGGAGAGCAGCGAGGCCGGCTTCCCGGCGCGAGGCGCCTTTTGCTGCCCTCCGATCAGCTTCGAGGCGAGTTCGGCGACGGAGGCTCCGTAGGCGCTGCCCGGAGGCGCGGGCCGGCCTTCGAGCAAGGCCTTATACACGACGTCATAGGAGGCGGGCAGGACGTGAAAGACGTCCATTCCCAGCGCCTGCGATATCTGATCGATTCCGAGTCCCATATCGCGCCGGTACCGGCTGACTACCACCCGGAACCGCTCGGGACTGATACCTGCGCTCTCGAAATGGGCGAGAGCGCGCTGGGCCGAGTGAATTGCCGGCAGTTCGGCGGTGATCACCAGGAGGAGATCGGTGGCGAGGCTCGCGATGAGGAGGTTCGAATCGCCCCAAGCCGCCCCGCAATCGGCGATCACCATATCGTAAGCCTGGCGTGCGTAGTCGAGGACAGGCCTGAGGTCGCCTGGAGCGCCGAGCGCATCGAGCGGGCTTTCGGGCGACAGCAGCACGTCGAAGCCGTGTGTCTGGCAGACGAGCGCGCGCCAGACGTCCGCGTCTATTCCGCCTCCCGCGAGCGCATCCACAAAGCTATAGCTCGACTTCAGCTTCAGGACGAACGGAACCGTGCCGCACAGGCCATCGAAATCGGCCAGCAGGATGCGACCGCTGGTCTTCTTTTTCAGCGCGAAAGCCAGGTTTGAGACGAGAGTAGTGGTGCCGGACGCTCCTTTGCCGGGAATGCCGCAAAGCAGGCGGGCCCCGGAAGACGGAGGGGACGCCTTGGCCTGGGCTATGCGGCCCAGCACGGCCTGGAACTGGGCGGGAGCGACGGGCCGGATAAGAAATTCGCTGGCTCCCTGGCGCAGGCAGTGTAGTATTAAGTCGGGCTCGTTACCGGGCAGAACGGCGATGACGGGCAAGTTGGGCGCGGCTGCTCCGAGGGTGGCCAGCACGTTGGCGGCAAGCAGCGGGTCAGAGGCTACGTCGAGGAGGCAGAGGCGGGCGCCCGGCCGCGTCGCCATTTGTCTGAGGACATCGGAGCCGGGATAGTAATCAAGCGAGGCGACGCGAACCAGAGGGAGTTCGCGGTCGAGAAGAGAGCGCAGTTCGGCCCCCGTCGAAGGCTCGGGCGCAATCACTATCGCGTGCGCACTGCCGTTCCAGTCGCCGTTCGCGGAGCGTAGGCCGCCGTATGCCACCATGAGGTCACATCGGTTCGTGTGAAGGATTCTTGAGAAGGTAGGCGCGCTCGCGCAACTACTTGAATAGCAAACGCATGCCGATAAGACTCGTCGTATGTGAAACCCAGCCCGTGACCATCGAGGGCTTCCGCGTGCTATGCAACCGGAGGAATGGGATTGATCTCGTGGACGCTGTCTCCTCCCTGACCCGGTGCATCGAGACGGTCCGGAAACACCCCGGCTGCGTGGTGATTATTGACAAAGCGTTTGGATCGCAGGCACTGGCTGCCGCCATAGCGGACCTTTCACATGGCGAGCGCCCCACGGCCGTGATTGTCTGGGGCGTCGCCATGAGCGAATCCGAGATGGTGCGCTACCTGCGAGCGGGCGCCCGTGGAGTGCTGTCCAAATCCGCCGGCCTGGGTTCGGTTCTGGCCTGCATCACAGCGGTGGCTGCGGGGGGCACGTGGGCCGAACCGCAGGCGCGGGCCTTCACGCGCATTCACGGAAACCGCGTAGGGCTGACGCAGCGCGAGCGGGAGGTACTGGAGCTGGTCGGCCAGGGCCTGCGCAACCGCGAGGTGGCGAGCGAGCTCGGCATCCGGCCGGGAACGGTGAAGGTCCACCTGAAGCACATCTTTGAGAAGACCGGCGTTCCGGACCGGCACGCGCTCGTGCTGGCGCGGCTGATCGACAGCCGTGAGACACCAGTACCGATAGAAACGCCGCAGGTGGTGCAATAGCGGAGGCCGCGTATGCGGCGGGGAAAGACGCCGGTGCGCAGAGCCATCCACAAAGCCCGCCGCGGCGCCGGACGTACTAGACCGTTGCGGTCTCCTCGATTACAAGCTCGCCGCGGTCCGCATCGAGCGAAGCCATTACGCCCAGCGGCAGCGTGAGCTGGTCGTCCGTGTGGCCGATCGTAAGTCCTGATAGAACAGGAACTTTGAGCCGGCCGAGGATCTGGTCGACAACCTCGCCTGTTGAAAAAGTCGATTCAAATGAAGGCTTGTAGTCGCGCGGCTTGCAGTCCAGGCACTCGCCCCAGATAACACCCGCCACGCCGTCGAACTTGCCGGCAAGGCGGAGCTGGGTGAGCATGCGGTCGATGCTGTAAGGCTGTTCGTCGACGTCCTCGAGGAAGAGGATGCGGCCGCGCGTCTCGGGCTCGAACGGCGTACCCATAAGTCCGCAGAACAGCGTGAGGTTGCCGCCGACCAGCCGCCCGCGGGCGCGGCCGGGGCGGACGGTGCGGATGACGTGCTTCGGGCGCAGCGGGTTCAATTCCTGCGGGTTCCCCACTGCGCCGAGCGGCTGCGGATCGAACATAGCCCGCCGGAACCAGGCTTGCGTGAACTCGGTGAATGCCGAGGTCATCACGGGGCCGTAGAAGGTAACCAGGCCGGTTCGTTTGTGTATGGCCAAATGCAGCGCGGTGATGTCGCTGAAGCCCAGAAAGACCTTCGGGTGGCCTGCGATGAGCTCGTAGTCGATGCGGTCCACGAGGTGCGCCGAGCCGAACCCGCCGCGGATGCAGAAGACGGCCTTCACCTCGGGGTCGCGGAACATGGCGTGGAGGTCGTCCAGGCGCTCCTGGTCGCTGCCGCCCAGGTAGCCCGCGCGTTTGCCCACGTTGCGGCCGAACTTCGGCTTCAGGCCGAAGTACTCGACGGTGCGCTTCACGAGGGCGAGCTTGTCGGGGTCGGAGACGTAAGTGCCTGGCGTTATGAGACCTACTGTATCGCCGGGCTTGAGCGCGGCGGGCTTGGCGAGGGGGCTTTCGGGGGCCGCTCCGGCGGGATTGACAGCGCCGGGCGAGGGCGCACTCCTAAGGGCAACAGCGGCCGGAAGGGCCAGTAAACGGCGGCGGCTGAACTGCATAGCGTCTTTCTGTTTCAAGCGTAGCGTTTATTCCCGCTATCCGCCTACAGGGTACCGCGTTCTGGTATACTGGCTTTTTCACATGCCGTTCTCGTCCGCCGATCGCCATCATCATCACGCACCTTAAGTGCGGGCGGACCTTCGGAATCGAACCCATAAAAATCGAAAGGACGCCCGCCGGCAAGGCGGGCTTTTTTTTTGCATGGAATTACCCGGGGTGGCACTGGATTTCACCAAACTCGACGGCCTCATCCCGGCCGTCATTCAGGATTCGGCCGACGGCCGCGTGCTCATGGTGGGCTTCATGAACGAGGAGGCCTTCCGCAAGACCCTCGAAACGGGCTTCGCCACGTTTTACAGCCGCTCGCGGCAGAAGCTGTGGATGAAGGGCGAGGGCTCCGGCCACCGGCTTCGGGTGAGGAATATCTCTACGGATTGCGATTGCGACGCGGTGCTGGTAACGGTGGAGGCGCTCGGGCCCGGCGTTTGCCACGAAGGCTATCGAAGCTGCTTCTTCAGGACACTGGACGGCGGGCGGTGGGTGGAATCCGAAGAGCGCGCGTTCGATCCCGCCGCAGTCTACGGAGGCAAGGCGTGAGGCTCAAGCTCGGCATCCCGAAAGGCAGTCTCGAGAACGCCACGGTGGATCTGTTCCGCCGCGCGGGCTACAACATTACGACGAGCAGCCGTTCGTACTTTCCGGCCATAGACGACCCGGACATCGAGTGCATGCTCATCCGGGCGCAGGAGATGGCGCGATACGTCGAGGACGGCGTGCTCGATGCCGGCCTCACCGGCCGCGACTGGGTGGAAGAGAACGACGCCGACGTGGTCACGGTCGCCGATCTCATTTACGCCAAGCAGAGCTTCGGCAAGGTGCGCTGGGTGCTGGCGGTGCCCGAGGCTTCGCCATACAAGACCCTCGAAGACCTGGAAGGCAAGATCATCGCGACGGAACTGGTGGGCGCCACGCGGCGGTACCTGGCCGGGCGCGGCGTGAAGGCCAAGGTGGAGTTCAGTTGGGGCGCGACCGAGGTGAAGCCGCCGCACCTGGCGGACGCGATTGTCGAGGTCACGGAGACCGGCTCGTCGCTGCGCGCGAACAAGCTGCGCATCATCGAGACGGTGCTCGAATCAAACACGCAGCTCATCGCCAACCGCGATTCGTGGGCGGACGAGTGGAAGCGCGGCAAGCTGGATGACATGCGGATGCTGCTGGAAGGCGCGATCAGCGCGCTCGGCAAGGTGGGGCTGATGCTCAACGTGCAGCGCGACAAGCTTCGGGCCGTTCTCGACGTGCTGCCCGCGCTGAAGAATCCCACCATCTCCGCACTCAGCGACGAGGACTGGCTGGCGGTAAACACCATCCTCGATGAATCCACCGTGCGGACCATCATTCCGCGGCTGAAACAGGCGGGCGCGCAGGGCATTGTCGAGTACCCGCTGAACAAGATCGTGATGTGAGCATGCTGCGCATAGTTCCATTAACAGAGGCTGGGCGGCTGCTGAAGCGGCGCGCCGCGCGGCTGGCCGAGGCCGAGCAAACGGTGAGGCCGATTCTGGATGCCGTGCGCAAACGCGGCGACAAGGCGCTGCTCGAGTACGCGCGCAAGTTCGACGGGCTCACGCGTAGAAACGTGCGCGTGCCGCAGCGTGAACTGGAGACCGCCGCGGCGGCGCTGGCGTCCGAGTTCAGGTGCGCGGTGGAAGCGGCGTCGGCTAACATCCGCGCGGTGGCGCGGCTTCAGATGCCGCGCGAGCACGTGACCGAGATTGCGCCGGGGCTGCGCGTGGGGCAGATCGTGCGGCCGCTCGCCGCGGTTGCGGCCTACATCCCGTCGGGGCGCTATCCGCTGCCGTCGACGCTGCTGATGACCGCGATCCCGGCGCAGGTGGCCGGCGTGGGCCGCATCTGCGTGGCCTCGCCGCGCCCCGTGCGCGAGATTCTGGGTACGGCGGGAGTGCTCGGGCTGAGCGACGTCTTCCAGGTGGGCGGCGCGCACGCGATCGCGGCGTTCGCCTACGGCACGCGGACGGTGCCGCGCGTGGACCGCATCGTCGGCCCCGGCAGCATGTACGTCACCGCGGCGAAGAAGCTGCTCGCGGGCGAGGTGGGAATCGATTTCGTTGCCGGGCCAACGGAGATTTTGATCATTGCCGCGTCGGGCGACGCGCGCGTGATCGCGGCCGACATGCTGGCGCAGGCGGAGCACGACGTAGAGGCGTCGGCGATATTGCTTACGACATCCAAGCGCCTGGCGGCGGCGGTGGCGAAGCAGGTGGAGGCGCAGCTCGCCGTGCTGCCGACCGCGGCGGTGGCGCGCAAGGCCATCGCGAAGAACAGTGCTGCGATACTGGTGCGGTCGCTCGATGAAGCCGTGGAGCTTGCGAACCGCTTTGCGCCGGAACACCTGAGCATCCCGGATGAATCCCTGCTGCCCGGCATAACGAGCGCCGGCGGGGTGTTTGTGGGCCCGCACAGCCCGGAAGCGGCAGGCGATTACGCATCCGGACCGAATCACGTGCTGCCCACAAGCGGCGCGGCGCGCACGCGGGCGGGGCTCTCGGCGCTCGATTTCGTGAAGATCATCTCCGTGCAGCAACTCGATGCCGCGGCGCTGGCGCGGCTTGCTCCCGCGATTACGACGCTGGCGCGCGCCGAAGGGCTGGAGGCGCACGCGCGCTCAGTGGAGGTTCGTACGAATGGCTGACGCACTCAGACCGCGCAGCGCCGTGCTGAAGATGGCGCCGTACTCGCCGCCGACGGCGGGGCGCGCGGACAAACTGCGGCTGGACTTCAACGAGAACACCGTCGGCTGCTCGCCGCGCGTGCTGGAGCACCTGCGCGAGCGCCTCGGCGCCGGGCAGCTTTCCGTCTATCCCGAGTACGGCGAGGCCAAGCGCGAACTGGGTGCGTTTTTCGGCGTGTCGCCCGAGGAGTTCGTGTTCACGAACGGCACCGACGAAGCCATACAGGTTGTCGTCAACACGTACGTCGATGACGGCGACGAGGTGCTGCTGCTCAAGCCTTCGTACGCGATGTACCGTTTCTATGCGGAAGTTGCCGGCGCGAGCATTCGCGAGATCGAGTACCGCCAGCCGGACCTGGCGTTTCCCCTCGAAGAGCTGCTCGATGCGATTACGCCCGCGACGCGCGCCGTGCTCATCGCGAACCCTAACAACCCGACCGGCAGCGCGACGGCCATCGACGGCATCGCGCGCATACTCGACAGGGCGCAGAACGCGGCGGTTCTTCTTGACGAGGCATACTTCGAGTTCTACGGCGTGACGGCGCTGCCGCTGCTCGCACGCTTCCCCAACCTGTTCGTGAGCCGCACTTTCTCGAAGGTTTACGGCCTCGCAGGCATGCGCTGCGGCTGCCTGTTCTCGGATGCCGGGAACGTGGCGTACCTTCACAAGGCGCAGTCTCCGTACAGCGTGAATGCGGTTGCGGTTATGGCCGCGCGCGCGGCAATTCAGGATCCCGGGTACATAAAGGCGTACGTCGCCGAGGCGCTCGAGGCGCGCGCGATGATGCGCGAGGGTCTGGAGCGGCTCGGCATCGGCTGCTACCCCAGCGAGGGGAACTTCCTGCTGATGCGCATCGGCCCGCGCGCGAAGGAAATCTGCGGCGTGTTGCGCGAACGCGGCATCCTGGTGCGGGATCGCAGTTACGAGATCGCGGGTACGGTGAGAGTCACCGCCGGCACGCGCGAACAGGCCGCGCGGTTTTTGGCGGCGATGCGGGAGATCTGGTGAAACGAATTCTCGTGTTCGACATGGACGGCGTGCTGGTGGACGTGACGGACTCCTACCGCGAAGCAATCTGCCAGACCGTCGCCCTCTACACCGGCGAGCGGCCGTCGCGCGAACTGATTCAGGAGTTCAAGAACCGCGGCGGGTTCAACAACGACTGGGTGCTGACGCACCGCCTCGTGACCGATGCAGGCGTGGAAACCACTTACGAAGACGTCGTGGCGCGCTTCAACGAGCTGTTTCTCGGACGCAACTACGACGGGCTGATCACGCGCGAGCGCTGGATAGCCGCCGGCGGTCTGCTCGAGCGGCTCGCGGCCAACTGGAAGCTGGCCATCTTTACCAGCCGCATGCGGTACGAACTGGATGCGACTCTGGCGCGGTTCGGGTTCGCCGGCCTTTTCGACCCCACCATCACGCACGAGGACGTCGAGCGGCCGAAGCCCGCTCCGGAAGGCCTGCTGGCCATCGCCGGCGCGCATCCGGACGCGGAAGTCTGGTACGCCGGCGATACGATCGACGACGCGAACGCGGCGCGGGCGGCGGGCGTGCCGTTCATAGGCATAGCCGCGCCGGGGAGTCCCGGCCGCGGCGCGCTGATCGATTGCCTGCGCGCAGCCGGCGCGCGCGCGATTATCGACGACATCAACCACCTGGAAGGTGTGCTGCCCGCATGAGAACCGCAACCATTCGGCGCGACACGCGCGAAACGCAGATCCGCGGCAAGCTGCGCATCGAGGGCCGCGGGCGGTACGACATCTCCACGGGCATAGGCTTCCTGGACCACATGCTGGAGTTGTTTGCCAAACACGGCGGCTTCGACCTGGAATTGGAGGTCAACGGCGACCTCGATGTGGACCAGCACCACACGGTAGAGGACACCGGAATCGTACTCGGGCAGTTGTTCTGCCGGGCGCTCGGCGACCGGAGGGGCATCAACCGCGCGGGCTACTTCGTTATGCCGATGGACGAGACGCTCGCCGTGGCGGCGGTGGATTTGAGCGGCAGGCCGCACCTGGTGTACGACGACCGGGTTCGCGCGCGCCGTATCGGCGATTTTGACACCGAGCTGGCCGAGGACTTCTTCCAGGGCTTCGCCGCGCACGCCGGTGCGAACCTGCACGTAAAGGTGATGTACGGGCGGTCCAGCCATCACAAGCTGGAGGCGGTGTTCAAGTGCTTCGCGCGGGCCATGAAGACGGCTTGCTCGAAAGACGCGCGGCTGCGGGGAGAACTGCCGTCGACGAAAGGGTTGCTGTAAGTGATCGCAATACTCGATTACGGAGCCGGAAACCTGCGGTCCGTCGAGAACACGCTTGAGGCCGTGGGAGCGCGATACCGAATCGTCCGCGACCCGGGCGGCGTGCTGGAAGCGGAGAAGGTCATCCTGCCCGGCGTGGGCCATTTCGGCCAGATGATGCGCGCGCTCGACGGGTTGGGCGTGCGCCGGGCGCTATGCGACGCCATCCGCCGCGGCACGCCGTTCCTGGGCATCTGCCTCGGGCTGCAAGCGCTGTTCGAGGCCAGCGACGAGGCGCCCGGAGTACTCGGGCTTGGGCTGTTCGAGGGTGTCGTCCGCCGCTTCTCTCCGGAGGTGCGCGTGCCGCACATGGGATGGAACAGGGTGGCCTGGGCCGGCGCTCCACGATTGATGGCGGGGCTGGCCAACAATTCCTACGTGTACTTCGCGCACAGCTATTACGTGCCCGTGAACCCGGCAACGGCGGCCACGTGCACGTACTCGGTGCCATACACCGCGGTGCTCGAACAGGCGAACACGTTCGGCGTGCAGTTTCATCCGGAGAAATCCGGCCCGCTGGGGCTTGCCGTAATGCGCAATTTCGTGGAGCTGCAATAGATGCTCGCCAAACGCATCATTCCGTGCCTGGACGTGACCGCCGGCCGCGTCGTGAAGGGCGTCAATTTCGTCGATCTGCGGGATGCGGGGGATCCCGTGGAACTCGCCGCGCGCTACAACGAGCAGGGGGCCGACGAGCTGGTCTTCCTCGACATCACGGCCTCGAGCGAGGCCCGCGACACCATGGTCGAGGTGGTCGCGCGGACGGCGCGGCAGGTATTCATTCCGTTGACCGTCGGCGGCGGCATCCGGTCCGTCGCCGATGCGCGGCGAATACTGCTCGCGGGCGCGGACAAAGTGAGCGTCAACACCGCCGCGGTGAAGCGTCCCGAGCTGATTTCCGAACTGAGCATGGAGTTCGGCGCGCAGGCGACGGTGCTCGCGATCGACGCCAAGCGCGCCGGCCCGTGCCGGTGGCACGTGTTCGTCCGCGGGGGGCGCGACGACACCGGCATCGACGCGGTGCAGTGGGCCGTGCGCGGCGAGGCGCTGGGCGCCGGCGAAATCCTGCTGACTTCGATGGACACCGACGGCGTTCAGGGCGGTTTCGATTGCAGCCTCACGCGCGCCGTCTCGCGCGCGACGAACATACCGATCATCGCCTCGGGCGGCGCGGGCAAGCCCGAGCACTTTGTGAACGTGTTGACGGAAGGCGAGGCCGACGCCGCACTCGCCGCGTCGATTTTCCACTACGGCACGTACACGGTAGACGACCTCAAGCGGCATCTCGAAGCCTGCGGCGTGCCCGTGCGGAGGCTGGCGTGATCATTCCCTGCATCGATCTGATGGACGGCAAGGTGGTGCAGCTCGTGCAGGGGCGCGAGAAAGCGCTTGAAGGACCGCCGCCGGAAGAGATGCTGGCGCGCTTTGCAGCGTTCCCCGAGATTCAGGTGATCGATCTTGACGCCGCGCTCGGCCGGGGCGCCAACGACGGCATCGTCGAGTTCCTGGCCGCGCGGGCGCGTATCCGCGCCGGCGGCGGGGTGAGGAACGCCGAGCGCGCCCGCACGCTCGTGCGGCAGGGCGCGCACAGGGTGATCGTGGGCACGGCGGCGTTCACCGCGAATGGCGTGAACTCGCCGCTGCTCGGGGAACTCGCCGCGGCGATAGGCCGGGAAAAGCTGATTGTCGCGCTCGATTCGAAAAACGGGCGTATCGTCGTGAAGGGCTGGCGCGAGGCAACTCAGCTCTCGGCCGAAGACGTGCTCGGCGCGCTTGAGCCGTTCTGCGCCGGCTTCCTCTGCACCTACGTGGACAAAGAAGGCATGATGCAGGGCACCGACCTCGAGTGGTTCAGAAGACTGCGTGCAGCGACATCGCTCGAGATCACAGCCGCGGGCGGCATCGCCACGCTCGAAGATATCCGGGAGTTGCAGGGCCTCGGCATACACGCCGCGCTCGGGATGGCGATTTACACGGGCCGCCTTAATCTTGCGGAACTCGCGCGGGTATGAAAGCGCGTGCGGCTCCGCGCAAGTTATTGCCGCCGCGGCACGCGATGACGAAAACCGGACGCGCGTCGCCCGATGCCGTATGATGAACTATCGGTTCAGGCGATGATCGTGCGGCCCGCAGTCGCGGTCGCGATCCTAAGCATCTGGCCTCTTGCTGCTGTTGCGGGGGGAATAGAAGGTCCGGTGCGGCTTGCCGGGCGGGTCGTGGATGAGAACAACGCCGCGGTTGCCGGAGCGCAGCTCTGGCTTCGCGGAGGCCATTTGCCCGTCTTGCAGGCGATCTCCGATCCCACGGGTGCTTTCCAGTTCGAAGTCCCGGAGCCCGGCGACTACCTGATTACCGCGGAGCGGCAGGGTTTCTTCCGGATCGAGAGCCGTCCGGTCACGATAGGCGCCCAAGGCGCGGAAATCACACTGGTGTTAAACCAGGCGCGCGAAGTGTTCGAACGCGTTGAAGTCTCCTATTCCCCCAAAGCGATCGATTTCGACCGCACGCAGCCCGAGGAGCGCGTCACGAACGCTCAGATCCTCGAGGCGCCGTACCCGTCCACGAACACGCTGCGGAACGCCATGCGCGTGATTCCAGGCGTCACGCAGGACTCCGCCGGGGGCATTCATCTGAACGGCGGCGGGGAAGATCAGATCCTCTATACGCTCGACGGTTTCGAGATCAACGACCCGCTCACCGGGCGCTTCGAGAGCCGCATGAGCCTGGAGGCCGTGCGGTCGATGGAGGTCACGTCGCTCAATTCCGCCGAGTTCGGAAAGGGCTCCGCCGGCACGCTCGCCATCAAGACCAGCGCCGGCGACGACCGCTTCCGCTACTCCGGCACGAACTTCGTCCCCGGCCTCGAGACCCGGAAGGGCATCTACGTCGGCGGCTGGACGCCGCGGTTCAACTTTTCCGGGCCCCTCAAGCGGGGCCGCGCGTGGTTTTCCGAGAGCCTGGACATCCAGTACGACAAGACCGTGATCTGGGAGCTGCCCGAGGGTAAGGATCGCAGCACGAGCTGGCGCGTCAGCAACCTGCTGCGCACCCAAGTGAATCTGACGCCTTCGAATACTCTTTCCGCAGGTTTCCTCAACAGCCTGTGGACCGCGCCGCGCAGCGGCCTGGGGCCGCTGGATCCGATGGAAACAACAGTTGACCGCCGCTCGCGCCAGTACTTCTTCGACGCGAAGGACCAGGTCTACATGAAGCGCGGCGCGCTCGTCGAGTTCGGCTATGCCGCGCACCGGACCGCCGGCCGCGAGATACCGCAAGGGCACGATATCCTGCTCTACACGCCCGGCGGGCGCAGCGGCAACTATTTCGAAGACGCCAGCCGCAACGCCGGGCGCGACCAGTTTCTCGCCAGCGTGTTCCTGCCGTCGTTCACGGCCGCCGGGAGCCACCAGTTGAAGACAGGCATAGACGTAGCCGCCACCGGCTACAGCCAGAACATCCGCCGCACCGGGTACGAATTTCTGCGCGCGGACGGGACCGTCTCGCGCAGCGGCGCTTACGGCGGCAGCGGCCTGCTGGACCTGAACGACACCGCCGCAGCCTGGTTCGCGCAGGATTCATGGAGGCCCTCGGCCAGCGTTCTTATCGAGGCCGGCGTGCGCTACGACTGGGACAGCCTCATCGGCGCGGGCAGTTGGGCGCCGCGGTTAGGCATGTCGTGGGCGCCGCCGCGGATGGAATCGACGAAAGTGTCGGCCGGGTACGGCATCGTGAGCGAGCAGTCCAACATGCAGCTTTTCAGCCGCCCGCTGGATCAGTACCTGCTCACGACGCGCTATGCCGGGACCGGCGCAATCGAGAGCGGTCCGTCGGCCACCGTATTCCTGAAGCCCGACAAGCGCCTCACCATGCCGCGCTGCACTCACTGGACCGCGGGCATCGACCACCGCTTCCCGCACGACCTCTACGCCGGAGTGCACTACATGGGCCGGCGCGGCGGCAACGGCCTTACGTACGTGGACACGCCGGCCGCCGGCGGAATACCTCCGGATTTGGCCGCCAGCCTCGGGGCGACGGCGCTCGACGCCGTTTACCGGCTGCGGAACGAGCGGCGCGACGTGCACGATTCCGTGCAGGTCAACCTTCGGCAGACCTTCCGGCGCCAGTACGAGTGGCTGGCAAGCTACACGCGCTCGCGGGCGCTTTCCAACGCGGTGGTGGACATCACCGCGGAGCAGCCGCTGATCGTTGCGACGAACGTGGGCCGCATGCCCTGGGACTCCCCAAACCGGTTCCTTAGCTGGGGTTACCTGCCCACAGGGCGGGACAACTGGGCCGTGGCGTATCTTCTCGAGGCGCGCGACGGGTTTCCCTTTTCGGTATACGATTCCTCCGGCCGCATCTACGGTGAGGTCAACAGCTACCGCTTCCCCTGGTTTTTCGAGCTGAACCTGCACCTGGAGCGGCGCTTCTCCTTTCGGGGCTACAAGTGGGCTTTCCGCTTCGGGTTGAACAATATTACGAACCACGAAAACCCGAACAGCGTCAATTCGGACATGGGAGCGCCCGGATTCCTGAATATGTACGGCGGGCAGGGGCGCTCGCTGAACTTCCGAATTCGCTGGCTAGGCAAGGGTTAGGATGCCTGTGATAAAGCGCGTCGTACTGTGGGGATCTGTGTGCCTCATCGTGATCCCCTGGATTGGTCTTGCCGCGCTCTTCTCGCTGCATATGGAGGGCGGCGCGGGCGGGTTCGCAAGCGGCCTGATATTGATTCCGGCTTACGGTGTCGAGGCCGCACGCGATGCTCTCCAGCCGGACAGGCACTTCGGCGGGCTCGAGGACGTTCCCGCGCTGGCGGTGCTCAAGAATTCGTCCGGTCACGGCATCCGGCCCTCGGACGGCCGGAGGCTTTACGACCTGATCGTGAAGAACGGCTACCGGCGCGCGCTGGACGTAGGCACCGCAAGGGGCTACAGCTCGCTATGGTTTGCGCTGGCGATGAAGAAGACCGGCGGCACGGTGACCACCATAGAGATCGATCCGGCTCTGGCCGCCTTCGCGCGTGAGAACTTCCGCCGCGCCGGCCTTGCCCCTGTCATCGACAGCCGGACTGCCGACGCGCTGGCCGAAATCCCCAACCTGACGGGTCAGTTCGACTTTGTTTTCATCGATCTCGGCGTCCCGGACATCAACAGGCGGGTGCTCGAAGTGGTCTATCCCCGCCTGAAGCCCGGCGGCGTAATAGCCGCGCACAACGCGCTGTTCTTCGCCGCCGAACAGCCGGGGTATCTGGCTGAAATTCGGGACGGAGCGCGTTTTGAAACCAACATCGTCCGGACCGCCAGCGGCGGCATCTCCATCAGCGTCAAACGCAGCGGCGCCCCCGCCAATGGGCGGTGATAGAATCAGGGCTTGTCGCCGCCGAAAGTAACCATAGTTATACCCACGCTGGCCGCAGGCACCGACCTGCTGGACTGTCTTGCGTCTCTCGAGCGCCAGACACGCCGCGATTTTGAAGTCATAATCGTCGACAACAGCGGCAGGGGGCTGGTGCGGGCCGGCGAAGCGGGGCGGCTCGGCGCCAGGGTGCTGGAAACGGTCCGAAATGTCGGCTTCGGAGCGGCGATAAACGAAGCCATTCACGCTTCCGAGGCTCCATTTATAGCCACGCTCAACGACGATGCCTTCCCTCACCCGGACTGGTTGTGCGCGCTGATGCGGGAGATGGAAGCGCGGCCCGAGGTGGGGTCGTGCGCTTCGCAAATCAGGCTGGCGGGCGGTCCGGGACTCGATTCGGCCGGCCTGCTGATCGCCGGTGACGGAAGCAGCAAGCAGCGTGGGCACGGCGAGCCTTTCGAGCGCTACTCGAAGCCGGCGGAGGTGTTGTGTCCGTCCGGCGCCGCGGCGCTCTATCGCCGCCGCATGCTCGAAGAAGTGGGACTGTTCGACGGCGACTTCTTCCTGTACTGCGAAGATACGGACCTCGGCCTGCGGGCGCGCTGGGCCGGCTGGACCTGCCTGTACGTGCCCGACGCGATTGTGGAGCACGGATATTCGCACACGGCGGGAGCAGCCTCCGCGCTAAAGGCTTACTACGTGGAACGCAACCGGCTGCTCGTCGCGGCCAAGAACTTCCCGGCGGACATGCTGCTCCGCGCGCCGGCCTGCACCCTGGAGCGCTACTTCTGGCACGCGGCGGCCGCTATGCGGGGGCGCGGCAGCGCCGGCCGTTTCAACGGCGGCCGCGGCGGCGTGCTCGAGATGGCGTACATAGCCGTGCGCGCGCACATAGCCGCGCTGTTCCATGCCGGAAGGGTCTGGAAGCAGCGCCGGTACATACGCTCGCGCGCGCGGATCAAGCCGGAGGATTTCCGCTCCATCGTCCGGAAGTTCTCGATTTCACCGCGTGAGGTGGCGGCACAGTGATCCGGCCGTACGGGCCAGACTCGCTCCTCGTAATCGTGCCCGCCTACAACGAGGAAGCGGCCATCCGCAAGGTGATATGCGAGATCAACGCCGCCGTGCCGGGCGTGCCGGTGCTGGTTATAGACGACTGCTCCGAGGACTCAACGGCGTATTATGCCCGCAGAGCCGGCGCGACGGTCCTTTCGCTGCCGCATCACCTCGGGCTGGGCGGCGCCGTTCAGGCCGGCTACAAACTGGCCTGGGAACTGGGCTTCGATTACGTGATTCGCCTGGACGGGGACGGCCAGCACGATCCGGCGGATGTACCGCGCATACTCGATGCTCTGAAAACCTCCGGGTGCGAAATGGTGATCGGTTCCCGATTCATCGAGGGAGGCGCCGATCACACTTCGTTTGCGCGCGCGCTGGGCATCCGGTTCTTCCGGCTGGTGCTGCGGCCGATTCTTGGGAAACCCGTCTGGGATCCGACGTCCGGCTTCGTGGGAGTGAACCGCGTCGCGCTGCAAGTTTTCAGCAGGACGTTTCCGCTGGAGTACCCGGAGATTGAAACGCTGGTCGTGCTCCAGCGCAAGGCGTTCCGGTTTCTGGAGATCCCTTGCGTCATGCGGCCGCGCATGGCCGGGCGCAGCTCCATCACGGCGGTGAAATCGCTTTACTACATAGCCCACGTGCTGCTGGGAGTTTTCACGAACGTTCTCAAGTACGACCGTAGAAGGAGGCTGAGGGCATGGAAGGCCTCTTGAACCTGCTCACGGGCATAAGCGTCGTGCTTATTGTGCTCGTGCTTGTTTCCGTGCGGCGCATGCACGTCCGCGTCGAGTACTCGATGAGCTGGCTGGCCGCGGCGTTCGCGCTCCTTGTGCTGTCGCGTTGCCATGTGGCGCTGAACTACATCGCCGCGGCGCTCCGCATAGATTCGCCGGCGCTCGCGTTGCTGACGCTGGCGGGCTGCCTGTTTCTGCTGGTTGTGTTCCGGCTGTCCGTGGTCGTTTCCGCGTTGAAAGACGCCAACATCGCGCTGGCGCAGCGCGTGGCGATTCTCGAATACCATATACGTTCCCATGAAGAGCACCAAGCGTAAGCTGCGCCCGCATCCTGCCGCCCCAGCCGCTCCGCGGAAAGAAGCGCAATGGTGGGCGGTTGGCCTCGCCGCCGCCGCACTCGCAACGGTGATCGCCTACTGGCCCGCCATACGCGCCCAGTTCGTCTTCGACGATTTTGTGCTTCCGTTCACGCAGCGCGAGTACGCCACTGCCGGCCTGGCGAAGTGGCTGTCAGGTACGCGCCCCGCGCTGATGTTCTCTTTTTGGGCAAACTTCGTTACCTCGGGAGCGCAGCCGTTTGCGTACCACCTTACGAACGTGCTGCTGCATGTCGCGGCCGGCGTGCTGGTGTTCATAATCGCCCGGCGCGTGCTGTCGTTCGCGGGCGAAGACGGCGCGCGGCGCGACTGGCTGGCCGCGGGCGGCGCGGCGCTGTTTCTGCTGCACCCCATACAGACCGAATCCGTGGCGTACGTCGCGAGCCGCTCCGAGCTGCTCAGCGTGAGCCTGGCTTTCGCCGCCTTTGCCGTATTCCTGTACGCGCGGCCGGGGGGAATCGGCTGGCTCCGATCCGCCGCGGTGCTGGCGCTGTTCGGCGCGGCCGTCACGACGAAGGAACACGCAGCCGTTTTGCCAGCCCTGTTTCTGCTCACGGATTACTACTGGCGCCCGGCGTTCTCGTTCAGCGGCGCAAAGCGCAACTGGCGCCTGTACGGCCTGATGGTCGCCGGCGCGGCGGCCGCGTCGTTTTGGGTCCTCAGGATACTCCGCGAGAGCAACTCCGCCGGCTTCGGCGTAAAGGGCGTCACGCCGTGGGAGTATTTCCTCACTCAGTGCCGCGCCATCTGGTTTTACCTGCGCCTGTATGTGATTCCCGTGGGCCAGAACGTGGATCACGACTTCCCGCTCTCGCACGGGCTTCTCGACGGCGGTGCGGTGTTCGGGATGGCGGCGCTGGCGGCGGTAGCCTCTGCGGCCATCATCTACCGCAAACGGTTTCCTCTGGCATCGTACGGAACGCTGGTCTTTTTCCTGCTGATAGCGCCCACTTCATCATTCATACCGATACTCGACCCCACGGCCGAGCGCCGCATGTACCTGCCGTCTCTCGGCCTGGTGTTTGTCGCGCTTGAGGCGGCGCGCAAGCTTCGCGTGAGCCGCGCGGCGCTGCGCTACGGCTCTCTTGCCGTGCTCGCGGGTCTGTTTTTCGCGACGCTCTCGCGCGCCGCGGTTTGGAGCACTCCCCTGTCGCTCTGGCAGGACTCCGTGTCCAAATCGCCGGGCAAGTACCGCCCCGAGTTCCAGGCAGGCTACGCTCTCTACAACCAGGGGCGGTGCAAAGAGGCGCTTTCCCACTACGAGCGGGCCGGGCGCGCCGGGCGAAGCGGGTTGGACGAGTACACGCTGTTGATAGACTGGGGCCTTGCCTACGAATGCGCGGGAGACAGCCGGAAAGCGATCGAGACCTTCCAGCGCGCCGCCGCCATCTCGAAGGCCGCGCAGGTCTACTCGTTGATGGGCTTTGTATACGGCAAACACGGGCGCAATCCCGAAGCGCTGGCCGCCCTGAACACCGCCGCTGCGATCGATCCCAACTGGTACTTCACTTATATCTATCGCGGAACCGTATATACCGTGCTCGGCGAACTCGACAAGGCGGAGGCCGATTTCCGGCGCGCGTTGAAGCTCGAACCGGGCGAGTCTTCGGCGTTGCGCGGGCTCGCAGTGGTTCAGGCCCGGCGGGCCCGCCGTTAGTATGCGCATTGGCGTCAACGCGCTGTACCTGATCCCCGGCGGCGTAGGCGGCACGGAGATCTACCTGCGCCATCTGCTGCGCGCCCTCGCCGCCATCGATGCGAAGAACGAATACGTGGTGTTCACGAACATCGAGACCGGGGCGGATATCGCACCCCCGAGCCCGCGGTTCCGGGTGTTGCGGCTTGGTGTCCGCGCGGCGCTCCGCCCGGCGCGCATCGTCTGGGAGCAGACGGCGCTGCCGCTGGCCGCACGCCGCGCGCGCCTCGATGTTCTTCTGAACCCGGGCTTCACCGCGCCGGTTGCGCCCCCGTGCCCGAACGTAACGGTATTCCACGACCTTCAGCACAAGCGCCACCCGGAGTACTTCCGGTGGTTCGACCTGCCGGCGTGGCGCTTCTTCCTCTGGGCCGCGGCGCACCGCTCCGCGCTTGTGCTGGCCGATTCCGAACCGACGCGCGCGGATCTGCTCTCGTACTACGGCCTGCCCGAATCGAAGGTGCGCCTCGTGCCGCTGGGCGCCGATCCGCGCTTCTTCGAAATAGCAGCGGCGGCGCGCGAGCCGAAACCGTACATCCTGTGCGCCTCCACCCTCCACCCGCACAAGAACCTGGTGGCGCTGATCCGCGCGTTCTCCGCTCTGCGGCGCAAGCGGCCGGAATACTCGCTGGTGATAACCGGCGTGCGCGGGTTTCACACGCGGGCGGTCGAAGCGGCCATTGACGAATCGGGGGTGCGCGGCAGTGTGCGGCTCACCGGATGGATCGAACGGGAGGAACTGTACGCGCTGTTCCGCGACGCCTGGGCGTTCGTGTACCCCTCCACATTCGAAGGGTTCGGATTGCCCGTTGTGGAGGCGCTCGCTGCGGGGTTGCCGACGGCCTGCTCCGCGGTGGAGCCAATCAACTCCATTGCGGGCGATGCGGCGCTGAAGTTCGATCCGCTCGACGCCGGGGCGCTCGAAGCGGCGCTCGAGCGAATAGCGGCCGACGGCGAACTACGCAGCCGGCTAGCCGCCGCCGGCCCCGCGCGCGCGCGCGAGTTCTCCTGGGAACGCACGGCCGGACTGACGCTTGCGGCGCTCGAAGAAGCCGCGTGCAGCCGGGCTGCGCGGCCGCTCTAGACCCTCAGCTCGTATCCCCGCGCGCGCATGCCCTCGATGATCTGCGCGCGAATGCCGCCGGCTTCTTCAAGCGATAGCGTGTGGTCCGCCGCCGCAACCGTGAGTTTGAACGAAACGCTCTTCTTGCCTTCCGGAATGGGCGGCCCGGAATATTCGCGCACGAACTCGATGGCCTCGAGCAGTTCGCCCGCCAGCCTGGACAGTTGCGCGCCGATATGCCCGGCCGGCTCGCGCGCGTCCGCCACAACCGAGAGGTCGAACGCGCTCGAGGGATAGCGGCGGATGGCCTTGTACTTTATCTCGCCGATCTCCGAGAGCCGCCGCACCGCGCGCAGGTCGAGCTCGAGGAGGGCCGCGCGGCCGGTCTCGAGCATCGACGGGTGCAGTTCGAAGAGCCTTCCCACCACCTCGCCGCGCCAAACCACCTCGGCCGTCCTCGCCGGGTGTTCGAACTTCCGCGCGGCGGCGTGCCGCGCTTCCGCGCCTCGCATCAGGCACTCGGCCAGGCGCTTCATCTCGAACAGACCCGCTTCTCCGCCCTGCCTGTCGTAGAGCGCGGCGGCGAAGTGTGGAATCTCGTCCGGCAAACCGGCGTCCGAGTGCGCCGCTTCACGGAGCTTCGCCTCCGGAGCCGCCGCGTTTGAAGCCGCGCCGCGCGGGTGTATCTCGACGCCGATCTCGAACAGCCGGAACGAATCGAAGTGCCGGCTGTTGTCGAGAATGTTCCGGTAGATTCCCGGCAGCAGGCTGAGGCGCATGAGCGTCTGATCCGCCGAAATGGGGTTTGCGACGCGCAGGTGTGCGGCGGGGTCGAAGCCGAGCGCGCGCGCCTGGTCCTCACTGATGAAGGAGTAGTTGTAGACCTCCGTGAAGCCTTGCGCAGCCGCCATAGCGCGCACGCGGCGCTCGAACAGCCGCTCGGGGTTTGCGGGCGGCACGGCAACGGGCATCAGCGGCGCTTGCGGCGTGATGGAGTCGTAGCCGATCATGCGGCCCACTTCCTCCACCAGGTCGTCTTTGATGGAGATATCTTTCGTTGCGCGCCAGCTCGGCACCGATACGGAAAGCACGCGCGGGCTCGGCTCGGCCACGGAGAACTGGAGTCGTTCCAGTATGCGCCGGACCTCGGCGGCGGGCACTTCGCGGCCGAGTTTGCGCGCGAGCCAGTCCAGCGGAAGTTCGATGGGCGCGGGCCCGGTATATGGGCGCTTCCGGTCGGCGAGACCCCCGGCGATGCGCACGCCGGGCGAGACCATCTGGAACAGCTCCACCGCCCGCGCGAGGCCGCGGACGGTATTGAGCGGGTCCTGCGACTTCTCAAACCGCATGGACGCGTCGGTGCGCAGCTTGAGCTTCGATGCGGTCCTGCGGATGCTCGCCGCCTGAAAGTTCGCGCTTTCGAGAACAATGCGCCTGGTGCGCTCGTTGATGGAGCTGTCCAGACCGCCCATGACTCCGGCGAGCCCGATTGCGCCGCGGGCGTCGGCGATGACCAGGTTGGTGTGATCGAGCGTGTAACTCTCGCCGTTGAGGGCGACGAAGACCGCGCCATCGCGCGCCGGGCGAACGTAAATGGCGTCGCCGTGCAGCAAGTCCGCATCAAATGCGTGCATCGGCTGGGCGAGTTCCGCCATCACCCAGTTAGTCACGTCGACCACGTTATTGATCGGATTGATCCCGACGCACTCCAGCCGGTACTGCAACCACAAGGGCGAAGGCTGCACCGTGATGTTTTCCAGGACCAGCGCGCTGTACCGCGGGCACAGGTTTTCATCTTCGACGAATATCTCGATCGGCGGCGGTCCCTCGGGCAACAGCTCCGGGCGCACGGGATCACGCAGCAGGCAGCCGGCGATTGCGGCCACCTCGCGGGCCATTCCGAGATGGCCCCACAGGTCCGGGCGGTGGGTGAGGGATTTGTTGTCGATTTCGATGATGTGGTCGGAGGCGCAGCCGGGTATGGGCCGGCCGGGCTCGCCCGCGAGTTCGAGAATGCCGCCCGCGTCCCGGCTCACGCCGAGTTCTGCGCCGGAGGCCAGCATGCCGTCGCTCAAGACGCCCGATATGGTTGTCGTGGCTATGACGCGGCCGGCCAGATCCGTGCCGGCGGGCACGTAGGCGGTCACAATGCCGGCGCGGCAGTTGGGGGCGCCGCACACGACGGTCTTCGTTCCGTAGCGTCCCGTCTCGACCGTCGCCTTCACGTTGTGCGAGCCGGCAATCGGCTCCACTGCCGTAACGAGCGCCGTACACACCTGCTCGAGATGCGCGCCCACCCTGCGAACGCCCTCGCTCTCGGCGGTCTTCATGGTAATGGCGCGCTCGAGCCGCGCGGGGTCCATTTCGAGACCCGTTGTAAGTTCTGAAAGCCAGTTATACGAGAAGTCCATCGGTGGCTAAAACTGAGTTAGAAACCTGAGATCGCCGGACTGCAACAGGCGTATGTCATCGATCGCGTACCGCATCATTGCCAGTCGCGTCAGCCCGAGGCCGAATGCGAAGCCGTTCCATTCTTCGGGGTCGATGCCGCTGAGCCTCAGTACATTGGGATTCACCAGCCCGCACGGCAGCAGCTCGACCCATCCCCCGTACTTGCACACCGGGCAGCCATCGCCGCCGCAGATAAGGCACTGCAAATCGAGTTCGAAACCGGGCTCAACGAAGGGGAAGTAGCCCGGGCGCAGCCGCACGGCAACATCGCGCCGGAAGATGTGGCTGAGCAGCGTTTTCATGAAGTAGATCAAATGCCCCACCGAGACTTCGCGGTCGATCATCATGCCTTCGAGCTGGTAAAACGTGTGCTCGTGGGATGCGTCCACTTCCTCATTCCGGAAAACGCGGCCCGGCGCGATCATCCTCAGCGGGGGCCCCAGTTTGCGCATGCCGCGCACCTGCACGGGGGAGGTATGCGTTCGCAGAAGCAGGCTGCTCGCCAGCGGCTCCAGCCAGAACGTGTCCTGCATATCGCGCGCGGGGTGGTCGGGAGGAATGTTGAGCGCGTCGAAGTTGTTCCACTCCGATTCCACCTCCGGGCCGCTGAGGACGGCAAAGCCCATCGACGTGAACAGGTCCTCTATCTCCGTCTGAACCTGCGTGACGGGATGCAGCGATCCGGGGCGCGGTCCGGGCGCCGGTTTCGTAAGGTCCACCCATTCGCGGTCGAGCCGCGCGGAGAGTTCCGCGCGATCGAACTCGGCTTTGCGGGCTTTAAAAGCTTCCTCAAGGGCCTGCTTGACGGCATTCAAGCGCCTGCCGGCGCGCGCGCGCTCATCGGGCGGCAGGGCGCCCATCCGGCGGCTCAGCGCGGCAAGCGTGCCTTTGCGGCCGAGCACGTCCACGCGCACGGCTTCGAGCGTTGCGGCGTCCGCGGCGTCGTCTATGCGCGAGCGGGCGTGCTGCTCCAGATCGTTTAGCGTCGTCTCGAGCGATGCGTTTGACATTGCTGGGAAGTAACTCATTCTAGCGTGCCGGGGAGCGCGGCATGGCCGCGCCGTTTCCGGCGCTTACTTTGCCCCGTGCGAACGCAGAACCGCGGCCGCCTGATCCTGGCTGTTCTCGACCGCCGCGTCGAGCGCCGACTTGCCCGCTTTATCTCGCGCATTGACGTCCGCGCCCTTCTCGATCAGCAGTCCGAGCGTCTCGATCCGTCCCCATGAAGCCGCCTGTTCGAGAGGTGTGGCGCCGCGCGAATCGCGGGCGTTCACGTCGGCGCCGCGCGCGAGGAGCAACTCGGCCACGGCGCGGCTGCCGCCCAGCGCCGCCTCGTGCAGCGGTGTCGATCCGGAGGCGTTTTTCAGGTCCGGCTTCGCGCCGCGGTCCAGCAGCAGCGTCACGATCTCCACGTTTCCCCGCAGCGCGGCGTCGTGCAGCAGCGTTGAGCCGTCGGCGGTGGGCATCGAGGGGTCGGCGCCGCTGTCCAGCAGCGCGCGGACCACCTCAGCCCGGCCGCTCGAGACAGCTTCGGCCACTCGCTGGGCCGCGGGCGCCGCCCCATGTTTCAACAGTGCGGCCGTGGCCTCGGCGCGGCGGCCCCGGATGGCTTCGTCGAGCGGCGTTGCGCCTGCGTTGTCCTTGGCCTCGATATCGGCACCGGCCGCCAGCAGCGCTTCGAGGGCATCCGCATGCCCGCGTCCTGCGGCGATGTGCAGGGGTGTTGCCCCGGTGCGCGGATTGGGGGCCTTGACGCTTGCGCCAGCGGCGATAAGCGCCTGAAGTGTCGAGACTTCGCCCTTCCATGCGGCGGCATCGAGCGGTGTTTCGCCCTCTCCATCTCGCGTGTCAGGCTCGGCGCCGTGAGCTAAAAGGAGCCGTACGAGCTCCGTGTAGCCGCGGCCGGCGGCCAAGTGCAGAGCGGTTGCGCCGGAGCGGTCCTTCGCGTTCGCATCGGCGCCCTTGGAAAGAAGGACTTCTGCTGTCTCGCGGTGGCCGGTGATCACGGCGTAGTGCAGCGGCGTCGAACCCGCTTCGGCGTGCCGCGCGTTGGGATCCGCACCGGCCTCTAGAAGGGCGGCGGCGATCTCGCTGTGGCCGCCCCAGGCCGCATCGTGCAGGGGGGTGCCGCCGAGATCGTCGCGGGCGTTAACGCCGGCTCCGGCGGCGATAAGCGCGCGCACGCGGGCCGCATCGCCCGCCCGGACCGCCTCGTGGAGATCGTCTGCGCAAACGGCCGGAAGGATTAAGGCCAACAGCAGCAGTACGCTCCGCATCGGGGTCACTTAAGCCGTGCGGTCCCGAGCAGCTTTTCGAGTTCCGGCGCAACCTGCCCCTGTTCCACCGCCTTTGAATCGAACTCACGCGCTATAAAACCTTGCGGGTTGATCGCGTACAGGTGCGGGAACTCTACCGCCGGGTTCCGCGGGCTGGGGAGCAGGTACGAGAACGTCACCTGGCCGCAATCGAACAGAAATGGTGTGGTCACGCCGTACTCTTTGGCGTATGCGGAGGCCTTCTGTGGCGTATCCGGCGGCACTACGACGGACAGCACCTGCACCTTTGCGCCGTACCGCTTCGCGGCAGCTTCGAGCACTGGCGAGAGCTTCTGGCAGTGCGGGCACTCGGTCCGCATGAAATCCAGCAGCACCCAGCGGCCGCGGTAATCCTGGAGATCATGCTGCTTCTGGGAGACGTCCGGAAGCGAAAACCCCGGCGCGCGCCGCAGCGGTTTGGCCTGCTGGGCACTCGCCGAAACGCACAACAGAAGACCGGAAACTACCACCGGCAATAAACGCATAAACATCAAAGTAGCACGCCGGAACCGGACCCCCCTCCTGATCGGCGTTCGATTGGCAGCACGGGGCAGAACCGGGCCGCAAACCCGCCTCGCGCCCGGTAAACTGGTAAACACAGTGCGAGTTACGGGCATCGAGCGCCTGAAGTCCGGCGCCTTCGACGCTCTCATTCTGGGGGGCGGGATCAACGGAGCGGGAATCGCTCGCGATCTGGCGCTTCGTGCGCGCCAGGCGGGTGTCCGCTTGTCCGTCGGACTCGTCGATAAGGGCCAGTTCGGCGCGGCTACCAGCGGCAAGAACTCCCAGCTCATTCACGGAGGCCTGCGCTACCTGAAGATGCTCGACGTGCGGCTGGTGCGCGAATCCCTCGCCGAGCGCGCGCGGCTGCTCAGATTAGCGCCCGGCCTGGTGACGCCGCTCGAGTTTCTGATGCCCCTGCGCGGCATCCTCGAGAAGCTTTACTACGGCGCCGGGCTTACCGCTTACGACGTTCTCGCCGGTTCCCGTAATATAGCGGGGCACCGGGGAATATCCCGGGACGCCGAACCGGGCCTGGCGCCGGATTTCCGCTGCGCGCTGGCTTTCTACGACGCCCGCGTGCAATCAGCGCGGTTTGTCCTGGCGAACGTGTTTGACGCCGTCCGCAACGGCGTGGCGGCAGCCAACTACGTGAAGGCGGAGCACTGGGAGAGAAGCGGGGACGGCTGGCGTGTTACATTGTTCGACGCGCTTTCGGGCCGGCGCTTCGAAGCCAGGGCGCGCAAACTGATCGACGCGATGGGCCCGTGGAGCACCGTGAGCGGGCTCAGGCTGGTCCGCGGATCGCATATAGTGCTGCCGCGGCTGGCGGAGGGCGAACGCGCCATCGCCTGGTTCGAGCCGTCGGGGCGCATAGTATTTGTAATCCCGTGGGGCGAAACCGGCGGGTTGAGCCTGGTGGGCACCACCGACGTGGACCACCACGCCGGGCCGGATGACGTGAGCATTTCGCGAGCGGAAACCGAGTATTTGCTCGAAGTCGCGCGGGCGCTTTTCCCCGCCGCGAAGGCGCTCGAGCCGATATCGGCGTTCAGCGCTCTGCGCGGCCTGCTTCGCCAGGAGTCGAAGACGGCCGCCGGCACCAGCCGCGAGCACCGGATATGGAACTCGCCGGACGGCGTGCTGCACGTGGCAGGAGGGAAGTACACTACGTACCGCCGTATGAGCGAGCAGGCCGCGGATTTGGCGGCACGGGAGATCGCGCCGGCGCTGGCGGGCGTTCACCCCACGCGGTCCGAGCCGCTGGCTGTGGAAATTCCGGTTGACGATTCCTTGGCGGGCCGAATCGAGCACGCCGCCGCACGTGAAATGGCGCAGCACTTGAGCGACCTGATGTTCGTATCGACATATTGGGGCTGGGAACGGCGCTGGGACGCCGGTTCGCTGGCCCCGTACGCGCGCGAACTCGGCCGGCATCTCGGCTGGAACGAGCGCCGGCAGAGGGAGGAGGTGGAAGCGGTACTGTGCACGCTGCCGTTCGCCGAAAAATAGAACAGAAAGCCGTCCCCGCCACGCGGGCGCTGGCGCTGATCCCGATCGCCCTGAAAGCGGCATATGAAGACAATTGCCTGGGCTTCGCAAAGGGCGTCGCCTATTCGCTGCTGCTTTCGTTTTTTCCGGTTTTGGCGACCATCGCCATAATCCTGGCGAGAACGCGCACGGACTGGATGGCGCGCACGATTTCCCGTTTTCTGTCCCAGGCGCTTCCTCCGGGAGCGGATGCCGCCGCCATGCGGTTCTTCACCGCCGTCGGCAGACAACCCTTGTTGATTCCAATAGTTACGGCCACACTGGTTTCCCTGTGGGCGGCCTCGGGCGCGATCGTCACGTTCATGCAGGGTTTCCGTGTGGCATACCGCATACCCGCCGGGCGTTCGCTGGTATGGGAGCGCATGGTCTCGATACTGCTGGTGATCTCGGCGGCTATTCCGCTCGTAGGCGCTTCCGTCTTTTTGATGCTCGGCGTACACGCAGAACGCGCGCTGGTCACGTGGGCGGGGCTGCTGCCGGCCGGCGCCGAGCTGACCGGCTGGATATCGTTCGGGGCAAAGCTGGCGCGCTACACGATCACGCTGGGTTCAGCCGCCGCCGGCGCCGTATTTCTGTACTACTTCGGGCCGAACCGGCGGCAGCGGCTGCGCTTTGTCTGGCCGGGCGCGGTGCTGGCGGCGGTGACCTGGTTCGCCGCAACGTTGATCTTCGGCTGGTACGTGCGCAACCTGGGAAACTACAACCTGATGTACGGCAGCTTCGCGGCGGCCATCCTGCTGCTGGTGTGGATGTACGTGCTGGCCGTGATCGCCTTCATCGGCTGCGAGCTGAACGTGGCCTGGGAGAAGCAGGCAAGGTAGGTTTTCTCACGCGCTAGGCTGGTATTTGTGGATTTTCATCTCGCCATCGACTACCGCCCCCGCGGCGACCAGCAACAGGCGATAGATCAGCTTGTGCGCGGAGCCAGCGAGGGCGAACAGCACCAGGTCCTGCTCGGCGTCACGGGCTCGGGCAAGACGTTCACAATCGCGAAGGTGATCGAAAAACTGGGCCGGCCGGCGCTGGTGCTGGCGCACAACAAGACTCTCGCCGCGCAGCTTTTTCAGGAATTCAAGACGTTTTTCCCGCAGAACGCGGTGGAGTACTTCGTCAGCTACTACGACTATTACCAGCCGGAAGCCTACATTCCCGCCAGCGACGTTTACATCGAGAAGGAAGCCACCATCAACGACGAGCTGGACAAGCTGCGCCTGTCCGCGACGAAATCGCTTTTTGAGCGCCGCGACTGCATCATCGTCGCCAGCGTTTCGTGCATCTACGGCCTCGGCTCGCCCGAGGCGTACTACGGCATGCTGCTCATGCTCGAAAAGGGGCAGCGCATCAGTCGCGAGCAGATTACCCGGAAGCTGGTGGAGATCCTCTACGAGCGCAACGACATCGATTTCAAACGCGGCGCCTTCCGCGTCCGCGGCGACGTCATCGAGTTGTTCCCCACGTACGAGGATTACGCCTACCGGATAGAACTCTGGGGCGACGAGATCGAGAGCCTGTCGCAGTTCGACCCCCTCACGGGGCAGGTGCGGCAGACCTATGTGCGGCTGCCCGTCTACCCCAAGACGCACTACGTAATGAGCGAGGAGACACGCGAGCAGGCGCTTGCCTCCATCGAAGCCGAACTGCACTGGTGGCACGGCGAGATGAAGAAGCAGGGCAAGCTCGTGGAGGCGCAGCGGCTCTGGCAACGGACGATGTTCGATCTGGAGATGATCCGCCAGATCGGCTACTGCCACGGTATCGAGAACTACTCGCGCCACTTCTCGGGCCGGCTGCCCGGTGAGGCGCCGCCGACGCTGCTGGATTACCTCCCGCACGACGCGCTCATGGTGATCGACGAAAGCCATCAGACCATTCCCCAGCTCCATGGGATGTACCACGGCGACCGCTCGCGCAAGGAGACGCTGGTCTCGTTCGGCTTCCGGTTGCCGAGCGCGCTCGACAACCGGCCGCTGACCTTCGAGGAGTTCGAGAACCGCGTCAACCAGGCGATCTACGTGTCCGCAACGCCGGGACCATACGAACTGACGCGCTCGGCTGGAATAGTGGTGGAACAGGTGATCCGCCCCACAGGCCTGCTCGATCCTGAAATCGAGGTGCGGCCCATCCGCGGGCAGGTGGACGATCTGCTCGGCGAGATCCGAAAGCGCGTCGGGAGAAACGAGCGCGTGCTCGTTACGACGCTCACCAAGCGCATGGCGGAGGACCTGGCGGAGTACTACACCGAGGTCGGCGTGAAGTGCCGGTACCTGCATTCGGAGGTTAGCACGCTGGACCGCGTGAAGATCCTGCGCGACCTGCGGCGCGGCGAATTCGACGTGCTGATCGGCGTCAACCTCCTGCGCGAAGGGCTGGACTTGCCGGAGGTGTCCCTCGTGGCCGTGCTCGATGCGGATAAGGAAGGTTTTCTGCGTTCGTCCGGTTCGCTCATCCAGACCATCGGGCGCGCGGCGCGCAACGTGAACGGGCGGGCGCTGCTGTATGCCGACGTGATGACCGACTCCATGCGTACGGCCATCGGCGAGACCAACCGACGCCGCAAAATACAACAGGAATACAACGAGCTGAACAACATCACCCCGCAGTCGATAATAAAACCGGTGGACATGAGCCTGGCGGCGATCGCCGAAGCGGACTACGTTACCGTGCCCCTGGAACCCGAGGAGCCTGCAACGGACCTGCTCACGGCGGAACAGCTCGACCGCTATATTTCGGAACTGGAAGAGAAGATGCGCGAGGCCGCGCGGAAGTTCGAGTTCGAGAAGGCGGCGCAGTTGCGCGACCGCATCAAGAGTCTGAAATCGAGGGTGATCTACGAGGAGACGGCCGGGGCATGAACGGCGAAGGGGGCTGCCGGCAGCGAATCGTGATCACGGTCGGCCTGCCGGGCTCGGGCAAGACGACTTACCTGGAGGCGATCGGCGCGCCGGCGCTGTCCTCTGATGCGATCCGCGGCGTGCTGGCCGACGATCCGGCGGACCAGACGATTCACGCGCGCGTTTTCGCCACCTTGCGCTACCTGCTGCGGCAGCGGATCGAGATCGGGCGGCCGCTGACATACATCGACGCGACGAATCTCACGCTGCGCGAGCGGCGCTCCTGGGTTCGTCTGGCTGATCTCTACGGCTGCGAGATAGAGGCGCTGTTTTTCGACGTGCCGGTAGAGGTGTGCCTGGCGCGCAACCGCGCGCGCCACCGCAACGTGCCGGAGGAGGCGGTCATGAAGATGGCCGCGAAACTTGTGCCGCCGGGCCTCGAGGAAGGCTTTGCGCGCGTTACGGTGATAAGCTCGGATACGCCCTCGGGGGCTCGCGAATGAAGCACATGCGGATGAAAACCACCGCCCCACCCGCTCCGCCGCCGCGCGCGCTTCACTACGGAGCCGCGGCGGCAAAGGAGCTGCCGGCGCGCTCCGAAAGGCTGCGATTACGCGGGATTGATGCCCCGCGCGAGCTGAAGCCCGCTGCCCAAACACGCCTCCATGCGCCTGTGCATTGATGCCACCGCGCTGCTGGTCCGCAGCGCGGGAGTCAAGACCTACACCTACAACTGGATACGCGCGCTCGCCCGCGAGGCGCGGCCCGCGGACAGCATCAGCCTGTTCCCGTTCTTCAGCACCGTGGGCGCGCTCGATCACGAGCACTCCGTTGCGCCGCGCGCGGCCACGCTGCGCGGTCTGGCGCTCATGCACTCGATGAACTACCTGCGCCTGCCGCTGCTTTCATTCGGCGGCTGGGACCTGCTGCACGCTTCGCAGATGATCCACCATCCGCCGCGCCGCATCCGGCTCACTGCGACGGTTCACGACATGACCTGCTGGTCCATGCCGGCTCTGCACCGCTCCGGCAATGTCGCAGCCATGCTGCGCTTCGGCGACAGGGTGCTGCGGCGCGCGGCGGGGCTCATCTCGGTTTCCGAGTGCACGCGGCAGGATGCCATACGGATTCTCGGGCTCGACCCGGAACGCATCGTTACGATTTATCCCGGCGTCGACGACAGGTTTTTCAACGCCGCGCCCGCGCAGCGCGGCAAACCGTATTTTCTGTACGTCGGCACCATAGAGCCCCGAAAGAACATCGGCACCCTCCTCGATGCCTGGGCGGCGCTCCCGGATTCCGTCCGCGGCGAATACGAGCTGGTCGTAGCCGGGCCGGAGGGCTGGGGGGTTGCCGGCACGATGGCGCGGCTGAGGGCCGGCGCACCCGGCGTGCGATACCTGGGCTACGTGCCGGAAGAGGATCTGCCGGCGCTCACGGCGGGCGCGGCGGCGTTGGTGTACCCGTCGGTTTACGAAGGGTTCGGTCTGCCGGTTGCTCAGGCGATGGCGGCGGGGGTTCCGGTGGTAACCTCGAACGTGTCTTCGATGCCCGAGGTGGCCGGAGATGCGGCTCTGCTCATAGATCCGCAGAGCGCCGCCGAACTGGCCGCCGCCATGGAGCTGCTGGCGCTTTCGCCCTCGCTTCGGGCCGGCCTGGCAAGCCGCGGCAGGAAGCGCGCCGGGCGCTTCCGCTGGGAAGAGTGCGCGCGGCGTTCGCTCGAGTTCTTCCACCGCATCTCAGGCGCGTGAATGCGTGGACTGCTTACAATGCGGGGAGGACAAACAGCAGCCGCGGATGAACGCCGGTGCCGTGCAGCAGGCCGTTGTTTGCATCCGTCAGCCTGGGTATGCGTTTTCATCCGGTATCCCGGTTCTGAGGTTTGGCCGCTAGACGGTGCGCGTGCTCACGTGCCCGCGTTCATCAGCGTTGATCTGCGGCGGAACGAATAGGTGGGTTTGGAAATGCTCGTGAAGCTCTCGTCCTGGCTGCGGCGGCTGGCTGAGCTCGAGCCGCGCGTGTTGCTCGCGATTACGGCGCTCGCCGGCGGCATACTGCTGTTCGCGGCCCTGGCCGACGAGGCCAGTGAAGGCGAGACCCACCATCTCGACCGCACAGTCCTGCTCGCGATGCGGAACCCTTCGACTCTTCAGCCAATAGGCCCCCCGTACCTGCAAGAGGCCGCCCGCGATTTTACGGCGCTCGGCGGAGTCGTGGTGCTCGCGCTGCTTACGCTTGGCGTGGGTTTGTTCCTGCTCTTATCGGAGCGCGCGCGCATGGGACTGTTCGTCTGGGCCGCAGTCGCGAGCGGGGCGCTCGCAAGCACGGCGTTGAAAGCCGCGTTCAACCGGCCGCGGCCGCAACTGGTTCCTCACGCCGTCATCGCTTACTACTCCAGCTTCCCGAGCGGCCACTCCATGCTTTCGGCCATCACCTATCTGACTCTCGGAGCGCTTATAGCCCGCTCGCAGCGCCGGAAACGGATCAAAGTATTCGTCCTCGCCGTTGCAGTATTCATTACCGTGGGCGTGGGCCTTACCCGAATCTACCTGGGCGTGCACTGGCCGACTGACGTGCTGGCCGGCTGGACGGCCGGGGCAGTCTGGGCGCTCATCTGCTGGGAAACAGCCGGCTGGCTTCAGCGCCGGCGCACTCTTCAAGATCCGCCCTGACCACCTCAGCAATAGTGAGTTGGCGCCGGGATCGCCATGCTAAACTTCGGCCAGAGCGGGCCTGCGAAAAGGCTTTAATATGGCCGGCCCGGCGAGGAGGGGAATGCGATGGCAGGACCGAACGGTCCGAGCGGTCCGCGCAAGGGGTACGGCGGCGCCTGGGTCACGTGGTTGGTCGTTCTGGTCATCATCGGTGTCGGGATCTGGCTGATTTTCGCCTGGACCGCGGGTCCGGCGGTGGTTCGGGGGCCGGTTGCGCCGTCCTACCCGGGAGCCCGCCCGGTCACGAGCTTCGCGGAACTGGACCGTATCGGAGCTAACTGGCAGGGCTGGCTCGGGCGGCCCGTGCAGTTGGCGGAAGCGCCGGTTCTTGCCGCTTATCCGGGCAAGGGCATGTTTGTCGGCACGAACCAGCGGCCGTATTTCGTCAGGGCCACAACCATGCCGCCGGTTACGCCGGGCGAGAACGTCTCGATCATAGGCGCCATCGGACACCTGCCGGCCAACCCCATCAAAGAATGGAACCTGCCGCCGGCAGAGGCAGGCATGTTCAACAAACAAACAGTTTACATACAGGCCACAAGCATCCAGGCGGTTGCGCCAGGACCGGGAACGCAGACCGCGCCGCCGCCAGCGGGAACGCCCGCGCCGTAGATGTGCCGTGGGCGTTCAGGCGGTCAGACGCGGGCGCCCGGAATTCAGCTTCCGGACCACGCGCGCAGGCATGCCGGATTTCCCGGTTCCGCATATCAGCGCCGGTGCAAGCTTCCGCCCGCCAAATGCCTGCTTTCAGGCGGATAGCCGGCATCTGAATGCTGAAAGCTACACCGCCGTAACGTCGGCTGTAACGATGCGCGCCTGAATCGGGAGGTAAGCGGCGCCGTACAGGCCGGACTCGTTGCCGAGAATCGCCTTGTCGATGCGGGTCTCCACGGCGCGATAGACGAACGAGCGCCGGCGCACCTCCTCAAGCATCGCCGGGGCGAAGAAATCCCATGCGCCGAGCACGCCGCCCGAGAGCAGGTACAGCGGGAAGTTGAACAGGTTCACGAAGTTAGCGAGCGCCATACCCAGCACCTCGCCGAACACCTCAAATACCCACCGCGCCTTCTGCTCGCCCGCGAGAGCCAGGTCGTAAACTTCCTTCGCGCTGTTCACGTTGAAACCCAGCATCCGCGCGTGCGCGATGATCGAGGTCGCCGAGGCGTGTTTTTCCAGGCAGCCGAGGTTTCCGCATCCGCAGGGATTGCCGTTCGGAACCACCGTGATGTGGCCCACCTCGCCCGCCATACCCATGAACCCGTGCACCACGCGGCCGCCGCTCACGATGCCGCCGCCCACGCCGGTGCCTAGCGTCATGAGCAGCAAATCCTCAACATCGCGGCCCGCGCCCATCCACTTTTCGCCCAGCGCCGCCGCATTGGCGTCGTTCTCGAGAAGTACCGGCGCCTGAAGCAACCGTTCCAGCTCATCACGCATGGGAAAGTTGTCGAACGCGGGCAAATTCGGCGATTGCTTGAGAACGCCCGCCTCCACCGCGATGATTCCGGGTGTGCCCACCCCGATGCCTACCAGGTCCGGACCGCCGCGCGCGCGCAGCTTCACGATGGACCCGACTATGTCGGAAACCACCGCGTCGCGGCCCGCCGAAAGGTTCGTGGCTCCGGCCACCTTATCTATCACTTTTCCTGTCGTGTCGATGGCCGCGGCGCGCAGATTGGTGCCGCCGAGGTCCACGCCGATTGCATATTGTGCCATGCGATAGTGATGTTAACACGCCGTGGACTACCGCTTCTTAGCCGATCTCGCGGCAGAGGTGAACATACCCGAAGACGGAATCCTCAGCCGCGTACTGTACAACGACGATTACGTCCGGGTCGTTATTTTCGGGTTCGCCCCGGGCCAGGAACTCACCGAACATACGTCGAAAATGCCAGCCCTGCTTCAAATTTTGAGCGGCGACGTGAAGCTCAGGCTGGGGAAGGACGAAGTGGAGGCGCGCGCGGGAAGCTGGGTACGCATGGCGCCCAACCTCGCGGACTCCTGGCGCGCACACCGGCGGCGGCGCTGCTCACGCTTATCAAGATTCCGGAGTGACGGTTTGCTCCCGCCCGGGCTCTGGTACGATACGGGCGTATGAAGATTGGCGTTTTGGGCCTGGGTTTCATGGGCAGCACGCACCTGGGCGCCTATAAGAAGATTCCGGATGTCGAGATCGCCGCCGTCGCAAGCGATATCCCCGAGCGGCTTACCGGCGATTTGAGCGGCGTTCAGGGCAACATCGGCGGGCCCGGCGAGCGCTGGGATTTTTCGAACGTCGCGAAGTACAGCGAGCCGTTTGCGGCGGTAATGAATCCCGACCTCGATGCCGTGGACATCTGCCTGCCCACAAACCTGCACGAGGCCGTCGCCATAGCGGCTCTGAATGCCGGCAAGCACGTTCTGGTCGAGAAGCCCATGGCGCTCACCGCTGCCGGAGCCGACGCGATCCTGCGCGCGGCGCGTGAAAGCGGCCGGATTCTCATGGCCGCGCAGGTGCTCAGGTTTTTTCCGCAGTACAGCGTGGTGCGCGAAGGCCTCTGCGCAGGCCGTTTTGGGCCGGTGCGCTCGGCCATCTTCCGCAGACGCTGCGCCGCGCCGTTTTGGAGCACGTGGCTGGGCGACAAATCCGCCAGCGGCGGAGCGGTGGTCGACCTGCTGATTCACGACCTGGACTTCTGCCTGCATGCGTTCGGATACCCCGAATCCGTTTCTGCGAGCGGCTACGAGGACCTGGCGCGCGGCATCGATTGGGTATCGGCGAACCTGTACTATCCGGGCGTCGGCGGTGTCGTCGTCACCGGCGGATGGCATCATCCTAAAGCGTTCCCGTTCTCGATGGAGTACACGATCGTGTGCGAGCGCGGGACTCTGGAGTACAACTCGGCCGGCGTCGGGCCCACTCTGTACCGCGAAGACGGCGAAGCCGAGAAGCTCGCGCTGCCGGACCGCGACGGCTACCAGGCCGAGATCGAGTATTTCGTGGATTGCTGCCGCAACAACCGGCAGCCGCGGTTGTGCCCGGCCGAGGAATCCGCCGCGGCGGTGAAACTGGCGCTGCTGGTGGCCGAGGCGAGGATGCGTCCGGGGGAGAAAGTTCCGTTCAAAATCTGAGGAGGCACTATGGCTCTGGGGCCGGTTGGACTCATGTTCTGGGCGGGGCGCGACCCCGCCGAAACCCTGCGTGAAGTGGAAAGCCTCGGCATCGAAACGGGGCAACTCGGCATCCCGGGCGACATGAAGCTCGACGAAGCCGCGCGGCAGGCATGGCGGACGGCGCTCGACGACACCGGTTTCCGGCTGGTCACGGTTTTCGCGGCGTACAAAGGCGAGAATTATGCCGACATCCCGGCCGTCCAGAGCACGGTCGGCTTCATTCCACGGAACACGCGCGAGGAGCGGGAACGGCGCACGCTGGAGGTTAGCGATTTCGCCGCCGCTCTTGGCGTTCCGGGCATTGCGTGCCACATCGGCTTCGTCCCGGAGGATCCGCACAGCGAGGACCGCAAAGCCGTGGTCGGGATGGTCCGCCGCGTCTGCGATCACGCCGCGAATAACGGCCAGACGTTCGCGCTCGAAACCGGACAGGAGCCGGCGCGCGTTTTGGTGGACTTCATCCGCGAGGTCGATCGTCCGAACCTGCGCGTGAACTTCGACCCGGCGAACATGATTCTCTACGGCACGGGCGACCCCATCGAGGCCCTCGACGAAGTTGCGCCGTACGTGGTGAGCGTCCACTGCAAGGACGGCGATTGGCCCCCCGAAGGAAACCGCACAGCGCTCGGCGCGGAGCGGGCGCTGGGCGAAGGCGCCGTCGGCATTGAACGGTTCATATCGAAACTCAAGGCGATCGGCTTCGAAGGGCCCCTGAATATCGAGCGCGAAATTGAAGACCGCAGGCAGCGGCTCATCGACATCCGGCGCGGCGCTGCGTTGCTGAACCGCTTGAGAATGTAGGCAGACGATGCCTGCCTTCGATGTCGCCGGACTCGGCCTGAACGCTACCGACACTCTGGTGCTGGCGCCGCGCTTTCCCGCCTACGCCGGCAAGGAGCCGTTCGAGCGCGAGATACTCAGCCCGGGCGGGCAGGTGGCGACCGCGATGGCGGCGTGCGCCCGGCTCGGCCTTCGAGCGAAGTACATAGGCACCGTCGGCGATGACGAGCGGGGACGCATACAGCTACAGAGTCTGCGCGAAGCGGGTGTCGATACGGAGCACGTCTTCGTGCGCGAGGGCTGTTCGAGCCAGTCGGCTTACATAGTGGTGGACCGGTCCACGGGCGAGCGCACCGTGCTGTGGCGGCGTCCGGAGTGCTTGCGCCTCTCCGAAGAAGACATAACGCCGGAAATGGTCCTGAACGCGCGCCTGCTGCACATCGACGGGCACGATACGCCGGCGGTGGCGCGCGCGGCGGAGATAGCGCGGGCGCGGGGGATTCCGGTGACGGTGGATGTCGATACTCCCTACGAGGGCTTCGAGCGCGTGCTCGCGAGCGCGGATTACCTGATAGCCAGCTCGGAGTTCCCGCGCGCGTGGACCGGCGAGCAGGATCCGTTCAAGGCGCTCGAGGCCATTCAGAACGAGTATGGAATGCGCCTTGCCGGCATGACGCTGGGCGCAAACGGAGCGCTTGCGCGGGCGGAGGGACGCTTCTTCTACTCCCCGGCTTTCGTCGTTGATGCGGTGGATACCACGGGCGCCGGAGACGTGTTTCACGGGGCGTTCTGTTATGCTGTGCTCAAGGGTATGCCGATTCGCGAGGCGCTCGATTTTTCGAACGCGATGGCCGCGTTGAACTGCACCGCGCTCGGCGCGCGCGGCGGTCTGGCGACGGCTGCACAAGCGGCGGCGCTCATGGCGCGCGCCGGACGGCGCTCCGACGCCGCGTTCAAGTCAAGAGCCGCCTCCGCCTGAGATGATCCCTCTTCGCGACACGCAGCCGAGCCGCACGGTCCCGGTGGTGACGATCGGGATCATCGTCGCCAACCTGATCGTATTCTTCTTCGAGCTTTCGCTCGATCCCTTCTCGCGCAACTACTTCATGGAAATTTACGGGCTTGTTCCCGCGCGCTTAAATCCGGCTACGCTCATTACGTCGATGTTCATCCACGCCGGATGGCTGCACATAATCGGGAACATGTGGTTCCTGTGGATCTTCGGGGACAACATTGAAGACATACTCGGGCGGTGGAAGTACATCGTCTTCTACCTCGCGGCCGGAGTGGCCGCGGGACTCGCGCAGGTGGCCACGAACCCGTACTCGCGCCTGCCGACGGTAGGGGCGAGCGGCGCAATCGCGGGGGTTATGGGCGCCTACATCGTGACGTTCCCGCGGGCGCGCATACTGACGATAGTTCCGATCTTTATCCTGTTTACGTGGCTCGAACTGCCGGCTGCGGTCGTCATAGGCTTCTGGTTCGTCATGCAGTTGTTCAGCGGCGTGGCGTCGATCGGGTATTCGCAAATGAATGAGGGCGGAACCGCGTGGTGGGCGCACATAGGCGGTTTTCTCGCCGGCATCGCCTTGATAAAGCTGCTGCCGACCAAGCGCCCGCACCGGCGGCGGCCGGAGCTGTACTGGTAATGGCCGAAGAACAGTTTCGTCCCCTGGACGTGCTTTCGATTGCGGCGCACCCGGACGACATCGAGCACACCTGCGGCGGCACGCTCCTCCGCATGGCGGAAGCCGGCTACCGCACGGGCGCGCTGGAACTGACCACGGGCGAGATGGGCACGCGAGGCACGCCGGAGATTCGCCTTGAAGAAGCCGCCCGCGCGGCGGAGATCCTGCGCCTGGCCTGGCGCGGCAACCTGCACATGCCCGACGCGCGGCTGGAGAACTCGCTGCCGGCGCGCATGACGCTCGCGGCGGAGATACGGCGGCTGCGGCCGCGCGTGGTAATCCTGCCCTACTGGGAAGGGCGCCATCCGGACCACTATCGCTGTAGCGAGATAGCCTATGAGGCGTGTTTCCTTGCGGGCCTGCGCAAGCTCGACCCGCGCACCGAGCCGCACCGCCCGTTCAAGGTGATCTACTCGTCGCTGTACGCGAACGTGAAGCCGTCCTTCGTAGTGGACATTACGGCGCAGTTCGACAGGCGCATGGAGGCGCTGCTCGCCTACAGGTCGCAGTACGGAGAGTCGGAAGCGGACGCCGGGTTGTTTCCGAACGAGCAGGAGATCCGCGAGCGCCTGGGCTCGGTGGCGCGGTTCTACGGCAGCTTGATCGGCGTGAAGTACGGCGAGCCGTTCGTCGTTAAAGAGACCATGCGCGTGGATGACATCGCCGTGATGGGCGTGCGGAGTTTTTAGCCGCTCACGAGGTCTGCTGCTCCAGCGGCGTCACGGGGTCTATGAACACCCAGCTCAGCGCGGCGAGCACATAAATCACCGACATGATGTAAAAGTTCGGCAGCGTCTCCCCGAATGAGACCGGCGTGCCCGCGCGGTGCACCGCATCCAGCAGCAGTCCGAAGAAAAACGGCGCCAGACCGCCCGCGAAGTTCCCCATCATGTTCATGGAACCCGAAAGGGTGCCGGCGTACTTGCCGCCGACGTCCATGCAGGCGCCCCAACTGCAAGGCATCGTAAGGTCGTTCGCGAAGCTCGCCAGGCCCATGACGAGCATGCCCGTCAGCGGGTTCGCTATCCAGGTATGCCCCAGCATCAAAAAGGCGGCGCCCAGCGCGCCCGTGATTGCCACCGTGCGCCGCGCCCGGCCGACTCCGCCCAGCACCCCTGCCAGCCGCGGCGTCACGATACCGCTCACGAAGCAGCCGATGCCCCCGAAGAACAACGGAAAGATGGAGTACGCAGCCGCCGTGGTCGGATCGAGCCCGCGGTATTCCTTCAGGTACGTCGGCATCCAGGTGATGTAGAAGTACCAGGGGTAAGAGATGCAGAAATACTGCAACCAGAGCATCCAGACCGTGCGCGAGCGCGCGAGCTTGCTCCAAGGGACGTCGCCGTGGCCGGAGGCGGTCTCCTCGGCGCCCTCGAGCAGGGCCAGCTCCGCGGCATTGACGCTCTTGTGGTCCTTCGGGTTGTCGCGATACCACCAATAGAAGAAAACCGCCCAGACGAGGCCGAGGCCGCCGAAAAGCACGAACGACTGCCGCCAGGTGAGGAACCGGAACACCCAAACTACCAGCAGCGGCGTGAACGCGCCTGCCCACCGCGCGCTCATCCACATGATGCCCTGCGCGCGCACGCGCTCGGCCTGCGGCAGCCACGTGGTGAAGGCTTTCGTCAGGTTCGGGAAACAGCCCGCCTCGCCGGCGCCGAACATGAAACGGATAATGCCGAGAGATAAGCGGCTCCAGGCATATCCGGTGGCGGCGGTGAAGAACGACCACCAGATGACGATGCGCATCAGAACGCGCCGCGGCCCGAGCCAGTCGCCCATCCACCCGCCGGGAATCTCGAACAGCGCGTAGCCCCAGGCGAACGCCGCCAGAACCGCGCCCATCTCGGTTTTCGTCAGTCCCAGCGAAGCCCGCATGTGGCTTTCAGCCTGAGAGATGCAGACCCTGTCGACGTACGTGATCACCGCCAGCATCACGGCGAAGACCACCACCCAGTGCCGCGTCCGGGTGGGCCTCATGGAAAGGTGCGGCGTTGCCATGGCGAACCCGCTATCAAAGCACGCCGCGCATCGGAATATCAACCCGAGATTTCCGAATCGATCCAGGCGAGGTAGGTCTCCGAGCCGTCCGCGACCGGCAGCGCAATGCACTCGGGCAACTCGTAAGAGTGCAGGCGCCCGATGGCTTCCCGGACGGCGGGGAACAGGTCGCGGCGGGACTTCACCACGAGCAGCCACTCCCCGGCATCCTCCACCTTGCCCTTCCAGCGGTAGATGCTTCGCAGCCCGGATACTATGTTCACGCACGCGGCCAGGCGCTCTTCGACGAGTCCCCGGGCGATTTTCTCCGCCTCCCCGGCCGAGCCGCAGGTTGTCAACACGATGATCTTGTCCGTCATTGCGACGGATTCTCTCAGAAACGCTGGCCGGCCGGGGAAAACAGGTTTATAAAGAAATGTGGAGATGAACTTCCGGACGCTCCGGCGGGGCGCCGTACTGGCGATTCTCGCCTCAGCCTGCCTTGTCTTTGGCCTGCGCGTGCCGCAAGCCTACATGAATCTGCGCGCGAAGCGGGAGCATGTGCGCGAGCTGCAAAAGCAGAACGAGGCCCTGCGCAAGGAGAACGAGCAGCGGAAGCGCTGGATCGAGGAACTGAGCAGGAACCCGTCCGAGCAGGAGAACCTGCTGCGCGAGCGCTATCACAAGCAGCGGCAGGGCGATACGACATTCATCATCCAGCCGGAGAAGAAGTAGCCCGGGCGCGGCGCATCGGCTGGTTCGCGATCGGGAAGCCCGCTCCGCACCGGAGCGGGCCCCGACAACTGCTATTCCGCCACTTTGCGCGCGTGCTCGAACAGGAATGACAGCGTCTTCTCGGTGCGTATGCGCGATGCGATGCGGCCGAGAGCCTGTTCCTTCTCCAGCCTGATGCGCGTTGCAGCAACCGGTTCGCGCTCCTGGCGGGCGATGCGGGCGACTTCGCGGTCCACGTCCTCTTCGGTGGCGTACAGGTTCTCGCGCTCGGAGATGCGCTGGAGCAACAGCGAAGCCTTCACCTCGCGAATCGCGCGTTCGCGCTGCGAGGCCTTGATTTTGGCCCAGTCCAGCTTCACCTTGCTGGGGTCCACGCCGTCCGCCGCCAGGCGTTGCAGGTGCCGTTCCACGAGGTTCTCGATCTGCCGCTCGACATAGGCTTCCGGCACCGGGAACTCGTGCATGTCCACCAGCGTCTCGATAATCTTGTTTTTTGCGTCCTGCTGTGCGACGTACTGCCGCTCGGCGAAAATAGCATTGCGCACGGCCTGTCGAAGCTCTTCGACGTTCTGGTAGTCGCCGAGGTCGGCCGCGAACTCGTCGTTAAGCTCCGGAAGCTCCTTGCGGCGGATGGCCTTCAGGTGAACGTGGAAACGGATATTCCTGCCGGCCAGCCGCGCGTTGCCGTAGTCCTCCGGGTAGGCGACCTCGATTTCCTTGTCCTCACCCGGGGTCATGCCGAGCAGGCCTTCGGTGAATCCGGCCAAGGTATCTTCGCCGCCCACCTCGATGGTCAGCTCGTCCTGCGACATCGGCGGCTGCACGCCGGCGGTGCTGTGCAGGGCGATGACGGCGTAGTCGCCCTTGTCGACCGGGCGCGGCTCGACAGTGACATACTCCGCTTTTTGATCGCGCAGGGCGTTTATGCGCTTGTCGATGTCCTCGTCGGTGATAACGGGTTCGGAATACGGGACCGTGATGCCTTTGTAGTCCTTCAGCTCGAACTGGGGCGCGACCTCGAACTCGGCCTTGAAGCGGAGCGGCTCGCCCGGCGCGAAGTGGACGTCCGTGATGCTGGGCGGTCCGGCCACGGCGATGCCTTCCTGCTCGGCGCGGTCCCAGAAGTGCTTCGGCAGCAGCTTTTCGAGCACGTCGTGCTTGATATCCTCGCTGAAGCGCCGCCGGATGATGTCGTTCGGCACCTTTCCGGGGCGAAAGCCGGGCAGCTTCACGCGCGCCTTGATGCTCTGGATGGCGCGCTCGGTCTCGCTCTCAACCTCCGCCGCCGGAATGGTAAGCTCGAGCGTTTGCTTCAGACTCTGGTCGTCGGGCAATGCGAATCCTCCGTGGGACGATAACGCCGGGTGCGTTCAAGGTTCGAAACGCAGACCCGCGGCGCCGCGCAGCGGATGTGCGCTCCGGATGACTCCCGAATAGACTATTGTAACCGTCTTAACCGCCGGCCGTGCGCGTTCCGATGGCGGCCATTACGATCCGGCGGGCCTCCTCGACGATTGCCGAGAGGTGATCCGGCCCCTTGAAGCTCTCGGCGTAGATCTTGTAGACGTCCTCGGTGCCGGAAGGGCGCGCGGCGAACCAGCCGCTGGCCGCTACCACCTTCACGCCGCCTATCGGTGCGTTGTTGGCGGGCGCGCGCGTGAGCTTTGCCAGGATGCGCTCGCCGGCAAGCTCGTTCTCGGTGATGCTGTCGGGGGTGAGCGCGCCGAGCCGCCGCTTCTGCTCCGGCGTGGCGGGCACGTCAAGGCGAACGTAGGCGGGAGCGCCGAACTCGGCTGTGAGCCCCTGGTACAGCTCGCCGGGATCCTTGTCCGTTCTTGCGGTGATCTCGGCCGCGAGCAGGTCGAGCAGAATGCCGTCTTTGTCTGTGGTCCAGGCTCGGCCGCCGGTTTCCAGGAAGCTTGCCCCGGCGCTCTCCTCGCCGCCGAAACAGTATGTGCCGTCAAACAGGCCCGCCGCGAACCACTTGAAACCGACGGGTACTTCGGCCAGGCGCCGCGAGCGCGCGCGGACCACGCGGTCGATCATGCTGCTGCTGACGAGCGTCTTTCCCACGAGCGATTCGGGGCGCCACAGCGGCCGGTTGTCGAGAAGGTACGAAATCGCCACGGCGAGGTAGTGATTGGGGTTCATCAGCCCCGCCGAGCGGACGACAATGCCATGGCGGTCTGAATCGGGATCGTTCCCGAACGCGATGTCGTACTGGTCCTTGAGCGCTACCAGGCCGGCCATGGCATAGGGGCTGGAGCAATCCATGCGGATGCGGCCGTCGTGATCGACGGGCATAAAGCCGAAAGTGGGATCGACGCGCGGGTTTACGACGTCGAGCCGCAGGTTGTACTCGTCCGCGATCGGCGCCCAGTAAGCGAGCGATGCGCCTCCGAGCGGGTCCACTCCGATGCGCAGGCCCGCGACGCGAATGGCCTCCATATCGATGGCGGCGCGGAGATCGCGCACGTACGGGCGCACGAAGTCGGTAAGGTGCGTCGTCGGAGCGTGCAGGCCGTGGCCCCTGTCGCGGCGCCGGACAGCCTGATTGCCGCCGGCCAGCAGTTCGTTCGCCCGCGCCTCTATCCAGCGCGTCGTATCGGTGTCGGCGGGTCCGCCGTGCGGCGGGTTGTACTTGAGGCCGCCGTCCGAAGGCGGGTTGTGCGACGGGCTGATGATGATGCCGTCGGCAAGGCCGTGGCCGTTATTGCGGTTGTAAAGGATGATCGCGCGCGAGATAACGGGCGTTGGAGTCGCGCCGCCGTCTCGCTGCACGAACACATCGACGCCGTTGGCCGCCAGCACGTCGAGCACGGTTTCCTCCGCGGGCGACGACAGCGCGTGCGTATCTTTGCCGAGGTACAGCGGCCCGGCGGTATGCGCAGCCTTGCGATAGTCGCAGATGGCCTGCGCGATGGCGAGCACGTGCTGCTCGGTGAAGCTTCCGTTGGCCGGCGTGCCGCGGTGGCCGCTGGTGCCGAACGAGACGCGCTGCTGCGGGTCGCGCACGTCGGGCTTAACCTCGTGATACGCTAGCACCAGGGCAGCCGCGTCGATCAACATGTCAAGAGTCGCCGGTTTTCCGGCCAGAGGATGAACTGCCATCGTTATGAGCCCCCCTCGTCCTGATTTTCGCAGGCGGCGAACGAAAATTGTCGCCACGCTCGGTCCGGCCACGGACGCGGCCGGAACCATCGCACAGCTCGCCGCGGCAGGCGTGGACGTTTTCCGCCTGAATCTCTCTCACAGCTCGCACGATGAACACGCCGCGCGCATCGGGCGCATCCGCAGCGCAGCGCCGTACGCCGCCATCCTCGTTGATCTCCAGGGGCCCAAGATCCGTTTCGGAGAATTCGAGGGCGGCGCGGCGGAACTGCCCACCGGAGCCGAATTTGTTATCACAACCGAACAGGTGGTTGGAAACGCCTCGCGGGCCTCGACGACTTACGATGCCTTCGCGCGCGACGTGAAGCCGGGCGATAAGGTGCTTCTCGCGGACGGCGCAGTGGAGCTGCGGGTGGTGTCCACCGACGGCATTGCGGCGCGATGCAAAGTAGTCTCGGGCGGGCGCGTCGGCGACAGGCAGGGCATCAACCTGCCCGGCGCGCAACTGAGCGTCCCTTCCTTGACCGGCAAGGACCGCGCCGATCTCGCCTTCGCGCTCCAGCAGGAGGCCGACCTCATCGCGCTCTCGTTCGTCCGCAAGGCAGCGGACATCGACGCCTTGCGCGAGGCGGTCGCGCGCGCCGGACACAAACCGCTGCTGATCGCGAAGATTGAGAAGCCGGAGGGCTGGCGGAACCTGGATGCGATCCTTGAGGCGGCCGACGGAGTGATGGTGGCGCGCGGCGATCTCGGCATCGAGATGCCAGAGGACGAGATCCCGTACATTCAGAAATCGATCATCCGGCGCGCAAGGCGGAAGGGACGGTTCGCCATCACCGCTACGCAGATGCTGGAATCCATGATTCACAACGCAATGCCCACGCGAGCGGAAGTAAGCGACGTGGCCAACGCCATTTTCGACGGCACCGACGCCGTCATGCTCTCGGCCGAAACATCCGTTGGCGAGCGCCCCGTCGCCGCGGTCAGGACGGCGGCCTCGATCGCCGCCAAGGCCGACATGCACCGCGAGTTCGCCTCCTGGGAGGATCTGCACGACAAGCCCGGCACGACAGACCCGGAAATAGTCGCGGCGGCGGTTTATCAAGCCGCACTTTCCGCGCGCGTGCGCGCCATCACGGTTTTCACGATCACGGGATCGACGGCAAGGCTGATCTCGCGCCTGCGGCCCCCGATTCCGGTGTACGCCTTTACGCCCTCGCAGAACACCGCCCGCGCGCTGGCCGTCAGTTACGGCGTCGAGCCGGTGGTTGCGCCGGATCTGCGGTCGACCGATGAGATCTTCGCATATGTGAACGGCGCCGTGCTCGAACACGGCTGGGCCGCGCGCGGCGAGGCCGTCGTCATCGTCGCCGGGCTGCCGGTGGCTCAGGCGGGAGCCACGAATCTGCTCAAAGTTCACCGCCTGAACTGAACAGACGGGGCCGCGACCTTAGAATGGAAATGGTGGATCTCGCTATCTTCGATCTTGACGGGACGCTTGTCGATTCCAAAGACGACCTGGCAAACTCCGTAAACGCCACGCTCGAGTGGCTCGGCATGCCCGCCCTCGACCTCAAAACTGTAGCGTCCTACGTAGGCAACGGCGCGCCCGTGCTGATGCGCCGAGCGCTCGGCGAACAGGCCAGCGAAGCCGACGTAACGCGCGCGCTCGAGTATTTCCTGAATCACTATCAGGCGCACGCGCTCGACCGGACGCGCCCCTACCCGGGGATCCCGGAGGCGCTGGAGCGGTTGCGGCGTGAGGACGTGCTCATGGCGGTGCTTACCAACAAGCCGGTCCGCATGAGCGGGCGCATTCTGGAAGGGCTCGGATTGCGGGACTACTTCCTGCGCCTTTACGGCGGCAACAGCTTCGAACGGAAGAAACCCGACCCGATAGGCGTGGACACCCTTCTCAACGAGCTGCGGGTGGAGCGGGACAGAGCCGTCATGGTGGGCGACAGCGCGGTGGATGTGCGGACGGCGCGCAACGCGGGCATCCGCGTCATCGGCGTGACCTACGGTTTCCAGCCGGAAAGCTTCGAAGCAGACCCGCCGGATGAGATAATAGACCAGGCCGAAGATATTCCCCGCGTAATCATCGCCGAAAGATCGTCGTCACGAGGAGCGTAATCATGACCTACCAGCCGGGCACCAAGGCCCCCGAGCGGGGCATCTACTGGTGCAGCGTGTGCAAATTGCCCGCCCGGTTCGAAAAGGACCAGGAACTGCCCGAGTGCCGCAATAAGTGCGGGCGCGGGCGCTGGGAACTGGTGAAATCCGAAGAGACGCCGCAGACGGCAGAGTAGCGGCCGATCAAGACGGGCGGCCCACGGCGGGCCGCCTCCCGGCTTTCCGCGCAAGCCCCCCGCAAAGTGCTGCCCCGGCGCTGCAACGCGGTAGACTTACGCTGAGGTCCCGACCTATGGCCATTACCAGAGAAGACGCACTTGAGTACCATGCTCTCCCCAAGCCCGGGAAAGTTTCGGTTCAGCCCACCAAGCCGTGCCGCACGCAGCGCGACCTGAGCCTGGCCTACACGCCGGGCGTCGCCGTGCCCTGCCTGGAGATCGAGCGCGACCCCTCGCTCGCCTACAGGTACACCAGCAAGGGCAATCTCGTGGCGGTGGTCTCGAACGGCACCGCAGTACTGGGGCTGGGCAATATCGGCGCGCTGGCCGGCAAGCCCGTTATGGAAGGCAAGGGCGTGCTCTTTAAGCGTTTCGCCGATATCGACGTGTTCGATATCGAACTGAACACGAAGGACCCGAAAGAGATCATCCGCGCCTGCCAGTTGCTGGAGCCCACCTTCGGCGGCATCAACCTGGAGGACATCAAGGCGCCCGAGTGCTTCGAGATCGAGGAAGAGCTTAAGCGCACCATGCACATACCTGTCTTCCACGACGACCAGCACGGGACAGCCATAATATCGGGAGCGGCTCTCATCAACGCGCTCGAGATAGTCGGCAAGAATATCGCCGACGTCAAGATGGTCATAAACGGCGCCGGCGCGAGCGCCATTTCGTGCGCCGAACACTACATACGCCTGGGCCTGAAGCGCGAGAACCTTCTCATGTGCGACACCAAGGGCGTCCTTTACGCCGGCCGCACGGAGAACATGAACCCGTACAAGGCGAGGTTCGCCCGGGAAACCGGCGCCCGCACGCTCGCCGACGCCATGCGCGGCGCCGACGTCACGGTGGGCCTTTCCTGCGCCAACTGCTTCACTCCCGAGATGCTCCGGAGCATGGCGGAGAACCCGATCGTGTTCGCCATGGCGAACCCCGATCCGGAGATCCCGTACGACGTGGCCGTCGCGGCGCGTTCGGACCTCATCATGTGCACCGGCCGGTCGGATTACCCGAACCAGGTGAACAACGTCCTCGGATTCCCGTTCATTTTTCGCGGCGCCCTCGACGTCCGCGCAACAGCCATCAACGACGAGATGAAACTGGCCGCAACGCGCGCGCTTGCCGCGCTCGCTAAGGAGGACGTGCCCGACTCGGTCCGCGCCGCTTACGGCGTGGAGCACATGGAGTTCGGACGCCAGTACATAATCCCCAAACCGTTCGATCCGCGGGTGCTCGTCTGGGAAGCCGCTGCGGTGGCGCAGGCGGCTATCGAGACCGGCGTGGCGCAGGTGAAGATCGACATCGAGGAGTACAAGGAGCAACTCGAGCGGCGGCTCGGCAAGTCGCGCGAGATCATGCGCGTGGTCATGCACCAGGCGGCCGGAGCGCCGCAGCGCATCGTTTTCCCCGAGGGCGATCAGAGCAAGATCCTGCGCGCTTGCCACATTCTCGTCGATGAAGGCATAGCCGCCCCCATTCTGCTGGGCGACGAAGCCGCCATCCGCCGCACGGCCGAAGAGGTGCGTGTGAATCTCAACGGCACGCGGATAATCGACCCGGCCACGTCGCCCGACCTGGAGCGCTATGCCGAGACCCTGTATGCGATGCGCCAGCGCAAGGGAGTCACACGCCGCGAGGCGCATGAGATGATCCTGAACAAGACCGTCTTCGCCTCCATGATGGTCCAGAGCGGCGATGCGGACGCCCTTGTGGCCGGCCTCACGCAGCACTACCCAGACACGATCAGACCCGCGCTGCAAGTGATTCCAGTTCGTGAGGGTTTGCACCACGTTTCCGGCGTGTACATGCTCATTACGTCGAAGCGCGACGTCTATTTCCTGGCCGACTGCACCGTTAATATCGAGCCATCGTCGGAGGATCTCGCCGAGATCGCCATCACTACGGCGGAAATGGCCCGGCGCTTCAACGTCGAGCCCCGCGTGGCAATGCTGTCGTTCTCGAATTTCGGCAGCACGCGCCATCCGCTCGCGGAGAAAGTCCGCCGCGCCGTCGAGATCGTGCGCAGCCGCGAGCCGAATCTTGTCATCGACGGCGAGATGCAGGCGGATACCGCTGTTGTGCCCGAGATAATCGAGAGCACCTATCCGTTCAGCACGCTCAAGGGCGGTGCGAACGTTTTGATTTTCCCGAATCTGGAGTCGGCGAACATCGCCTACAAGCTGCTGGCGCGCATCGGCGACGCCGAAGTCATCGGCCCGCTTCTGACCGGCACTGCGAAGCCGGTGCACGTGCTTCAACGCGATGCGGAGGTGAACGACATCGTGAACGTTGCCGCTATCGCGGCAGTGGATGCACAGGCCGCCGCGAAACGCCGCCTGGAGGGTAAAGGCTGACCCCGCGAGGCGGCCGCGCTTCCCGCGCGTATTCGAGCGCGCCGCGCGCGGCGGCGCGCCGGGGCGAACCGCGCCCGCGGTGAAGGGCTGCGCGAACCGCCGGCGAAGGTTTCACGTCACCCCTTCGCCGGCTGCTGCATGGTCATGCAGTGCAGTGTGCCCAGGCCCAGCACCAGATCGAGCGCGTGTATGCCCACCACCTCGCGGTCGTTGAACAGCCGGGAAAGTATCGAGAGCGCGATGCGGTCCGCCGGATCGTTGAACGTCGGCACGAGCACCAGGCCGTTGGCGATGTAAAAGTTGGCGTAGCTCGCCGGGAGACGCTGGCCCTCGAAGTACACCGGGCTGGGCATGGGCAGCTTGTGCACGTCCCACTCGACCGCACTGCGCAAAATGGCCAGATTTTCGGCCAGCGGTTCGTAGTTAGCTTCGGCCGGGTCGCTTTCGGACGCGATGACTATGGTGTGCGGGTTCACGAACCGCGCCAGGTCGTCGATGTGACCGTGCGTGTCGTCACCCGCGATGCCGCGCTTCAGCCACAGCACGCGCTCGATGCCGAGATACTCCCTCAAGGCATCCTCCAGGGCCGCGCGCCCGAGCCCGGGGTTCCGCGCCTGGATGTCCTCCGAGAGCAGGCACTCCTCGGTGGTCATCAGGACCCCCTCTCCGTTCACGTCGACAGCGCCGCCTTCGAGCACCAGTCCCGGGTGCCAGACCGGCATCTCCAGCCGCGGCGCGATGCAGGCGACGGCGGCATCGTCCGCGCGCCAGTTCGGGTACTTGGCCCAGCCGTTGAAGCGCCACTTCGTGATGGCCACCTCGCCGGCCCGGTTCTTGACGAACAACGGGCAGTAATCGCGCACCCAGCTCCGATTCGTCGCGCAATGAAAGAATTGGACGGCGTCGAGGTTCGCGCCCGCCTTCTCCAGGCACTCGCGCGCCTTTATCTCCGCCGCCTCATCATTGACGAGGATGTGAACGCGCTCCACGCGCGCGAGCTTCGTTACAACATCTGCGTAGACCCAGGGAACCGGCGCGAACTTCCCGGGCCAGTCCGAGTGGTGGTGCGGCCAGGCCAGCCACGTGGCTTCGTGCGGCTCCCATTCCGCGGGCATGCGGTAGCCGAGCTGCCGCGGAGTGCGGTCGGTTACGCCAGCCATCGCTCCAGCACCGGGGCGTACGCGTCGATTCGCCGGTCGCGCAGGAACGGCCAGTTGCGCCGGACCTCGTCGATCCGGCGCGTATCCACTTCGGCAATCAATATGTCCTCTCTATCAACGGGAGCCGAGGCGATTACCTGCCCGAAGGGATCCGCGACAAATGAGGAGCCCCAGAACTCGATGCCGCTCTCCTGCGTCCCCTCGAATCCGCAGCGGTTCACAACAGCCACGTAAACCCCGTTGGCTATCGCATGGGCGCGCTGTATGGTGCGCCAGGCGTCGAGTTGCGCCTCTCCGTAACGGGCCTTCTCCGAAGGGTGCCAGCCGATAGCCGTGGGATAAAAAAGCACCGCCGCGCCTTGCAGGCTGGTGGCGCGCGCGGCCTCGGGATACCACTGGTCCCAGCAGACCAGCGTTCCGATGCGCCCGTAAGGCGTCTCGAAGCTGCGGAAACCGAGGTCGCCCGGGGTGAAATAGAACTTCTCGTAGTAGAGCGGGTCGTCCGGAATGTGCATCTTCCGGTACAGGCCGAGGATGGCCCCGCCGGCGCCGATCACGGCCGCCGTGTTGTGATACAGCCCCGGCGCGCGCCGCTCGAACAGCGATGCGATTATCACCACCTGCAACTCGCCGGCGAGCCGCCCAAGCGTGTCCGTGGTCGGCCCAGGGATGGGTTCGGCCAACGCAAACAGCTCGGCGTTTTCCTCGCGGCAGAAGTACTGGGTCCGGAACAACTCCTGCGTGCAGATCACTTTCGCGCCGCGGCCGGCGGCCTCGCGCACCTTCCACTGAAGCTTGGCGAGGTTCTCGTTCGGGTCCACCGAGCAGGGCATCTGGACCAGACCGATACTGAATCGCGCATCCATTGCGGCCATAGTGCTATTTTCTTCGAATGGTTCTCGCGCGGGCCAGGTTTTTTGCCGCAGCCCACTTTCCGCTTCCGGCGTAACGTCGCCGGCGGCGGCGGATTCGAGTGCCCGGGTTCCGTGGTGCGGATCTCGGTTGACCCGTCCAACCCTGTCGCGTTCGGTATGCCCAGGGACGCGATGGCATTCTCCACCGGCGGCTTCGAGTTCGAAAACACGTTGCTGCCCGAGTTCAACAAGGGCGATCGGCGGGCGAGAGTCTTTGTCCGGTACCCGGACGGCAACATTTTTGCGAGCGGATGGGCTTCGGGCGAGAAGCCGTTCGGGACTTTCAAGCTCGTGCTGAACGCCGTGTACCTGGCCTCGGCCACGCCTTTCGGCGCCGCGGCGGAATGTTAGTCCTTGATCGAGTCGAGCGCGTGCTCGAAATCGCGCAGCAGGTCGCGCCAGTCCTCGACGCCGACGGAAATGCGAACCAGACCGTCGGTTACGCCAGCCAGGTCCTGCTCCTGCTGCGAAAGGCCCGAGTGCGTGGTGGTCTTCGGGTGGCACACCAGGGTTTCCACCCCTCCCAGCGACACCGCGATGTGCGCCAGTTTTACGCTGCGCAGGAACTGGAAAGCCGCTTCGCGGCTGCCCAGCTCGAGCGATATCATCGCGCCCGGATACTCGCACTGCGCCAGGCGGATGCGGATCTGGTCGGCGTCGTCGAACAGCGAAGGATAAAAGATCCGCTTCACGCGCGGGTGCCGGTCCAGGCGCTCGGCAAGCCGTTGGGCGTTCTTGCTCTGCCTGTTCATGCGCAGCGCCACCGTGGGAAGACGTCCATCCAGCATCCAACACTCGTCCGGCGGCAGAATGTTCCCGAACAAGACGCGGTGCGCGAAGAGCTGCTTCATAATGGCCCGGTTTTTCGCGAGCACCGCGCCGGCTATCATGTCGCTGAAACCGGAAAGGTACTTCGTCGCCGAGTACACCACCAGGTCCGCGCCGTGCATGAGCGGATGCTGAAAAACCGGCCCGAGCAGCGTGTTGTCCACCACGACGAGAGGGTGCGCCGGGTGCTCGGCGGCGGCTACGGAGGCGCGGCGTATGTCGGTCATCGTGAGCGTCGGGTTAGCCGGAGTTTCGATGAACACGATGGCCGGGTCCTCGGCCGAGCGAATCGCCGAGTCCAGCATGTCGCCCTGTCCGGCGGGGACGCCCACGCTGCGCCAGCCGATGGGCTCGAGAAAATCGTGTATCAGGTGCGCCGTGCCGCCGTACAGCGGCACCGTGAACACGATCGTGGAGCCCGGCTTCGAGAACGTCATGAAAGTGCTCATGATAGCCGCCATGCCGGAGTTGAACACCAGCGCGGCTTCGGCGCCCAGCTCGAGCGGAACAATCTGGTCTTCGAGTATCTCGGCGTTCGGGTGATTGAGACGCGCGTAGATAAGGTCGCAGCGCTCGCCCGGGCGTGCTTCGCGGCGCCCGGCTGCGACGTCGAACGCGTACTCGGCGGCTTCCGGAGTGGCGAAAACGTAGGTGGAACTGCGGAAAACCGCCGGCCTCGCCGAGCCCACCGACAGCGCGGGATCGTAGCCCCGGGTGATTATTTCAGTGCGGGGGTGCAGCGGACCTTCCTTTTGGTGTGGCATCGACCACCTCCAAGAGAAAGTGTACGCCCACTTCAAAGTGGTGTGAAACGATTATTCATCTCGAGCGAGCCACTGCCGGGGCGGGCTACAGATTGCCCGTCTTGAGCCCGGCCGGGAGGTGAGGCGGGCGTTCCTCCCGCGGCGCCTGCCCGGCGCCGCTGTCCCTTCTGTCTATCCCCTCCACGCTTCGGGATTCAGCAGATTCGGCGGGCGCCGGCCTTCGAGCGCGTCGATGGCGTTCCGCACCGCCAGCAGCGACATGTTCCGCCGCGTATCGAAAGACGCGCTGCCGATATGCGGCGCGAGTACGGCGTTCTTCAGTTCCAGCAGCAGCGGATTGACGTGCGGCTCATTTTCGAACACGTCGAGCCCGGCGGCGGCGATGACGCCGTCCCGGAGCGCTTCGGCCAGCGCCGGCTCGTCGATCACCGGCCCGCGCGAGGTGTTCACGATTACCGCCGTCTTCTTCATCAGGCGCAGCTCCGGCGCGCCGATGAAATGCCGCGTACTGCCGGTCAACGGCACGTGCAGGCTGATGAAATCGGATTCCCTCAGCACGCGTTCCTTATCCGCGAACTCCAGTCCCAATTCGCGCTCCACCTCCTCCGGCGCGCGGCGCATATCGTTGTACAGAATGCGCATGGAGAACCCGCGTGCGCGCCGCGCCACCGCCTGGCCGATGCGGCCCATGCCGAAAATACCGAGTGTGTGATGATGCACGTCGTAGCCTGCCAGCAGGTCGATGGACCACTTCTTCCACTTGCCCGAGTGGACGTACTCGTGCCCTTCGACGATTCGGCGTGCGGCGGCGAGCAGCAGTGCGAACGCAAGGTCGGCCGTCGTATCGGTGAGAACGTCGGGCGTGTTGGTAACCAGAATGCCCCGGCGCGTCGCGGCGGGAACGTCGATATTGTCGAAGCCGACGGCCACGTTGGCCAGCACCTTTACGCCTTCCAGGCGGTTGATGCGCGCTTCGTCGAACTTATCCGTGAGCTGCGATACCACGGCCTGCTTGCCTGCGACGCGGCGGTCGAGTTCCTCGGGCGGCAGCCCGTCATCAGTGCCGGCGTAGTCCACCTCGGCGTGTTGCTTCAGCAGTTCGATGGCTTCGGGAAATATGCGCTTGGTAACGAGAACGGCAGGCTTCACGGTCTCAGCTTACAATGGTCGGCACGCCCAATGAGCGAATACGTTGTAGTGGCGATAGACGGCCCGGCCGGAGCGGGCAAGAGCACGATAGCGCGGCGCGTCGCCGGGCGGCTCGGTTTTACGTACATAGATACGGGAGCGATGTACCGCGCCGTGGCGCTGGCCGCGATTCGGGCCGGCATCGATCTTGCCGACCAGCCCGCGGTCGAGGCCCTGGCGCGGGCATTGCAAATCGGCTTCTCGGAGACCGGCGGCGTTCTACTGAACGGTGAGGACGTAAGCGAAGCCATACGCATGCCTGAGATGTCGCCTGCGTCGTCGAAAGTGTCGGTATTCGCCGGCGTCAGGCGCGCCCTGGTCGAAAAACAGCGTGCCATCGCGGCCAGGCACAGCGTTGTAATGGAGGGCCGCGATATCGGCAGCGTGGTGTTTCCGAACGCGCAGGTGAAGGTCTACCTCGATGCCGATGCGTCGGTCCGGGCCGCGCGCCGGGTGAAAGAGTTGCGGGAGAAAGGTATTGAAGCTGATTCGGCGGCCATCGAGCGCGAGATGCGGGAGCGCGATCACCGCGACTCCACGCGCGCCGATTCGCCCCTTACGCGAGTGCCCGACGCCGTCTACCTGGACACCACTCCGCTCAGCCCCGAGCAGGTGGAAGCCGCTATTCTGGAGATCGTAAACACCAGGTTGGGGAAATGAATAACCTTCTTGTAATGAAATTCGGCGGCACGAGCGTGGGCTCGGCCGAACGTATCGGCATTGCCGCCGGCCTCACCGCGGAACAGTACCGGCAGCGCCCCGTCGCGATAGTGGTCTCGGCGATGGCCGGCATAACCAACCTGCTGCTTGAAACGCTCGGCCGCGCCGCTGGCGGGGATAGAGCGGGAGTGGAGGCCGACATCCAGACACTTCGCGAACGCCACGCGGCCGTCTGCCGCGAGCTGCTTCCGCCCGAACGCCACGAGCGCGTGCTTGCGGCCATGGACTCCATCATAGGCTGCTTCGAGCGCATCGCCGGCGGGATTGCAATGCTGGGCGAGGCGCCCCCTCGCTCGGTGGACGAAGCCGTGGCTGTGGGTGAGCGGCTCTCCGTGCTGCTCATGGCTGAGTGCCTCTCCATGCACGATGTTCGGGCGGAAGCGGTCGACGCCTCGGAAATCATTGTCACTGACGCCGTTTTCGGCAACGCAACGCCCCTGATGGGTCCCACACGGGAGCGCGCCGGCGCCCGGCTCCGGCCTATGCTCTCGACCGGCATCCTGCCCGTTGTCACCGGTTTCAACGGAGCCACGGCCGACGGCCGCCCCACCACGCTCGGACGCGGCGGCTCGGATTTTTCGGCCTCGATTCTTGCTTCCGCTCTGGACGCTTCGGAACTTTGGATCTGGACCGACGTGGATGGCATCATGACGGCCGATCCCCGCATAGTGCCGGATTGCGCCGTTCTCGACGAGGTCAGCTACCGCGAGGCCGCCGAGCTGGCCTACAACGGCGCCAAAGTGCTGCACCCGCGCACGCTCGCGCCGCTGATCGAGAAAGGCATCCCGGTCTGGAGCAAGAACAGCTTTGCTCCAGACAGGCCCGGAACCAAGATCGTGCCCCGAATAGCGGACACCACCGGCGCGCGCGCCGTGACGTCGATGTCCAACGTCGCGCTTATATCCATCGAGCCGGCATCCACTGTCATCAACGGCACCCAGGTGATGGCCCGCGCGCTCGACGGGCTCGGCCGGGCAAACATCGAGGTGCTGGCGCTTTCCAGCTCGTCCTACACGCAAAGCCTGTGTTTTCTAGTGCGTACGACTGAGCTGCCGGCGGCGCTCGCCAGCCTCAAAACCAGCCTGGCGCTGGAACTGGCGCACGGTTACATCAAGCCGATCGAAGTGGACGAGAATGTCGGGCTGCTCGCCGTCGTCGGCGAGGGCATGCGCGGCACCGCGGGTCTTGCGGGCCGGATCTTTACGGCGATCTCACGTGAACGGATAAACATAATAGCGATCGCCCAGGGCTCAAGCGAGCTGACTATCGCCATCGTGGTTCGTAAGGACGGCCTGGAGAAGGCGGTCAGGGCGGTCCACGAAGAGACGCACTTGGCCGATAGCGAATGGCGCTACGGGGCATGACGGGCAGCTTCGCCCCCCTCCGGACGGCGCGGGAGCGCCCCGCAGGTTCGCTATACTGGAACTTCAGACAGTCCAAGGAGTTCTGCACGCATGTTTGATCTCTTCCGTAGCCGGGCCAAAGCTGTGCGCTATCTTCTCGGCGGCATCCTGTTGCTCGTGTCCCTCTCGATGGTGGTTACGCTTATCCCGGGTTTCGGCGCGCCCTCGTCGAGCGACGACAACGTAGTGGCCGAAATCGGCAACTACACGCTCACGGCGCAGGAGATCAACCGCCGCATAGATGCCGCAATGCGTAACCAGTCGGTCCCGCGCGAAATGATGGCCTTCTATGTTCCGCAGGTGATAGACGGGCTCATCACAAACTACGCGATGGTCGAGAAGGCGCAGCAGCTCGGCATGCGCGTCAGCGAGAAGGACGTTGCGGACGCCATTCGCGTCATCATGCCGGACCTGTTCCCGGGCGGCCGGTTCGCCGGCAAGGACGCCTACGAGGCACGGCTGCGGCAACAGAACACCACCATACCCGAGTTCGAGGCCAGCCTCCGCAACCAGATCCTCATCATCCGGCTCCAGAACATGATCGCCCAGGGAGTCGTGGTTTCCCCGGCCGAGATCGAGCAGGAGTACAAGCGCCGGAACGAGAAGGTCAAACTCGAGTACATCGCCCTCTCGCCCGACAAGATGAGATCCGAGGTCACCGTCACGCCGGACGAGGTGCGGAACTATTACAACGCCCACAAGACGCAGTTCAACATACCCGAGAAGCGCAGCCTGGATGTCATAGTCGCTGACGAGGCAAAGATCGCCGAGCGTATCAACATCAGCGATGACGCCCTCCGCCGCGCATATCAGGAGAACCAGGATCAGTTCCGCGTTCCCGACCGCGTGCTCGTCCGCCACATTCTGCTCAAGACCACCGGGGAGGCGCCCGCGGAAGTGGCTAAGATCCAGGCCAAGGCCGAGGACCTCCTGAAGCAGCTCAAGGCCGGCGGCAACTTCTCCAGAATGGCCACGCAGTATTCCCAGGACCCCGGAAGCGCCCAGCAGGGCGGCGACCTGGGCTGGATCGTGAAGGGACAAACGGTTCCCGAGTTCGAGAGAGTCGCTTTTTCTCTCAATCCCGGCGAGCTGAGCGGAGTGGTCAAGACCAGCTACGGGTTCCACATCATACAGGTGCTCAAGAAGGAGCAGGCCCGGTTGAAGCCGTTCGACGAGGTCAAACAGCAGTTGGCTGATGAGTTGAAAAAGCAGCAATCGGTAGACACGGTCCAGCGGCTCGCCGACCAGGCGCACGACGAACTGTCGCGCGCTCCGAGACAGGCCTCAGAGATCGCCAACAAGCTCGGGCTTCAGTACCTGCACCTCGACAAGGTCGGGCAGGACGCTCCGTACGCGCTGATGGGCCTCAGCCCCGACCTGGGCGTCGCCGCCGCGGGCATCGATGCCGGCGAGGTCACTCCCCTGGTCCAGGTTGGTCCGCAGAAACTGGCCGTGGCGGCGGTCACCGAGGTCGTGCCCGCCCGTCCCGCGGAACTCGCGGAAGTTCAGGACCAGATCCGCAACCAGCTCACGGACCAGAAAGTCTCCGCTCTTATCGAACAGCGCGCCAAGGAGGCGCTCGATAAGGCCAAAGCATCCGGCGAGCTCAACACTGTCGCGAAGTCCATGGGTCTCGAGGTCAAGACTACACAGGAATTCACGCGCACCGGCGCGGCGGACGGCATCGGCTCGGCATCTCTGCTGACCACGGCCTTCGAGAAGCCGGTCGGCACCGTTTTTGGACCTGTCGCAGTTCAGAAACAGCGGTTCATCATCAAGATCGTCAGCCAGACGCCGGCCGACATGAGCCTGCTCGCCTCTCAGACAGCCTCGATTCGTGAGGCCGTGAGGAGCCGCAAGGCCGACGAACAAATGCAGCTTTTCCAGGACTCGGTCCGGAACGCGCTGGCCAAAGACGGCGATATAAAGATTCACAAAGCGGTTGTTGATCGTATTACCGGCGCGTATCGCAGCTAGCTGATGCTCAGCGCCGTAATCGATTTTCTCCGTACGCTTACTACGCCGGACCGGCTGCTTAAGCTGCTCACCACCGTTCTGAGCGGCTGGCTCGGATACGCGCTGTTTTTCGGCATAATCTTCGCCGAAACGGGCCTGCTTACGGGCTTCTTCCTGCCGGGCGACTCGTTTCTGTTCACCATCGGCGTCATTGTGGGCGCCGCCGGCATGGACCTGCGCTTCGTAATACTATCGCTGGTCCTGGCCGGTATCCTGGGCGACAGCACCGGATATTTCCTCGGCCGCAAGACCGGGCCGCGCATCTTCGGCCGGCCCAACTCCCGCTTCTTCCGCCGCGAGCATCTGCTGCGCTCCAAAGCCTTCTATGACAAGCACGGCGGCAAGACCATCGTCTACGCGAAGTTCGTGCCTATAATCCGGACCTTCGCACCTTTCCTGGCAGGCGTTTCGGAAATGCCTTATCCGAAGTTCGCCGCCTTCAGCGCAGCGGGCGTCACCCTGTGGGTCAATGCCGTCGTGTTTGCCGGGTACTTCCTGGGACAGAACGAGTTCGTCAGGAAGAACTTCGACAAAGCCGTGCTCCTGATCATCGCGGCGTCGCTCGTTCCGATACTGCTCGAGACGCTCAAGCACCGGCGCCAGGCACGCAGGGACGGAAGCACTCAGGCCGGATCACATTAACCTTAGTTAATCTGCAACTCGGACCCTGCCGTAGAATGGAAGTGTGCAGACCGAAGGCGCAGTGAAATCCGCCGCGGCACGCCTGGACCGCGTGCGGCAGGAAATCGGCAAAGTCATTGTAGGGCAACAGCATGTGGTGGACGGCGTGCTCACCTGCCTGCTTTCGGGCGGCCATGTGCTGCTTGAAGGCGTGCCTGGGCTGGGCAAGACGACGCTGTTGCGCACCCTGGCGCGCGCACTGCACCTGAAGTACTCGCGTATCCAGTTCACGCCGGACCTGATGCCGGCCGACATCGTCGGCAGCATGATGATCGAAACCGACGAGCGCGGCGCCAAATCGCTGCGTTTTCAGCAGGGTCCTGTGTTCGCGAACCTGGTGCTCGCCGACGAGATCAACCGCGCGACGCCGAAGACGCAGTCGGCGCTGCTTGAAGCGATGCAGGAGCGTACGGTTACCAGCGGCAACACCACGCATGAACTGGAAGCCCCGTTCCTGGTGATGGCCACCCAGAACCCCATAGAGATGGAGGGCACCTATCCGCTGCCCGAAGCCCAGCTTGACCGGTTCCTGATGAAGATCGTGGTGGATTACCCGTCCCGCTCCGAGCTGAACAGCATCATAGACCGCACCATCAGCAAGGAAGAAGCCGTCGTGGAGCGCTGCATGACTCGCGACGAGATCCTGGAAGTGCGCGGCGTATGCCGCGAAGTGCTGGTGGCGCAGCACGTTCAGGACTTCGCAATCGACCTGGTGCTGGCCACGCAGCCGGGCGCCGAGCACTCGCACGAGCTGGCCAACAAGTACATCCGCTACGGCAGCTCGCCCCGCGGCGCGCAGGCGCTCATCGAGTGCGGCCGCGTAATGGCGCTGATGAACGGGCGCGTACACCTGAGCGCCGACGATGTGCGCGCGGTAGCCGCCCCGGTGCTGCGGCATCGCATCATTCTGAATTTCGACGCGCACGCCGACGGCCAGACGCCCGACACCATTCTGACGGAGCTGATCCGCAGCGTTTCGGGCAGGTCCGCGGCAGCCTGACGGGTACGAATTGCGCAGGCGCAATCGTGTAATCGAGTTACGTCGCCATGGCCCGCGAACCTCTCATCGACCGCTCCTTCCTCGAGAAGCTTGAGCGGCTCGCCATGCGGTGGCAGGCCTCTTTCCGGGGGCGCATCGGCGGCCATAATCTTTCGAAGTTCTCGGGGCCGGGCCAGGAGTTCCTGGATCACCGGCATTTTCACGAGGGCGACGACGTGCGCGCCGTCAACTGGCGCGCCTACCTGCGCTTCGAGAAGCTCTTCCTGAAGATATTCCGCGTCGAGCCGCACATCCCCATCCGGTTGATGGTGGATACCAGCGCGTCGATGGGCACCGGCGACGGCGCCAAATTCGAGTACGCCCGGAAACTCGCCGCCGCCCTCTGTTATGTGGGTCTGGTCAATCTGGACAGCATTACCCTCCAGCCGTTTGCGGGCTCGCTGGCCGACCCGCTGGCCTGCGCCGGCGGCCGGCACAAGTTCGCGCCCGCGGTGGAATTTCTGGAGAAGCTCGAAGCCCGCGGGAAAACGGACTACCTCGGGATCGTGCGGCAGTTCATCCCTCGATACTCGCAGCGCGGGCTGCTGATCGTCGTCTCGGACTTTCTGGACGACGGCGGCTGCGAGGACCCGCTGCAATACCTGGCAGATTTCGGGCACGAGCTCATGCTGGTCCAGTTGTGGGCCGAGGAGGACCGCACGCCGCCGTGGGAAGGCGATCTCGAACTGGCCGACTCCGAGACCGGCGCCCGCCTGCGCGTCGAGTTCGATTCCCGCGCCAGGGAGAGTTATACGGCGGCTTTCGATGAGTACTCGCGGCGCATCCGCAGGCTCGCGCTCCGCAACGGCGGCCGTTACGCCGGTCTGTCTACGGCCGTTCCCATTGAAGAAGCCATCTTCGGCACGCTGGCCAGGGCGGGGGCGGTGGAATGAGAGCGGGGCGGAGGGGCAATGTTCCTGGTTAACCTGACGCTCGCCCAACTGCTCGCGATTCTCGGGACGGTTTCGCTTGGCGTTGTGGCGCTGTATCTGTGGGATCGCTCGCGCCGCCGGCTGACCGTACCGACGCTGCGTTTCTGGACCGTCTCGGCAATGGCTGCGGAGGTGAAGCGCCGGAAGCGCATCCAGCAGCCGTGGTCGCTGCTGCTGCAACTGCTAGGCCTGGCCCTGCTGCTGCTGGCAGTCGCGCAACTGCGCCTCGGGACGCCGGGCTTTTCGGCGCGCGATCACGTCCTGCTGCTGGACACGTCCGCATGGATGGCGGCCCGCCCGAACGGACGCGCTCTGATGGAGGCGGCGCGGGACTCGGCGCTAAAGTACGTCCGCGGGATGCCCTCGGGCGACCGGCTCATGCTGGTGCGCGCCGACGCCCTGGCGACCCCTGCCACTTCCTTTGAGAGCAACCGCAAAGTCCTCGAGGACGCCATCAACGCTTCGGAGCCCGGAGCGACCGCGCTCGATCTCGAGCAGGCCATGGACTTCGCAGTTCGCGCTCGCGCCAGGCAGGGCGGTACCGGCGAGATCATCTATATCGGCCCCGGGCGCACCAGGCGGCAGCCCGCACGCGCCGTGCCCGGCCTGCGGGTGATTCCCGCCGGCGCGGCGGTTTCAAACTGCGGCATCCGCAGCATCGGAATGCGGCGCTCGGCTTCGGATGCCGACGTGTGGGAAATCCTGGTCGCCGTCGAGAACTATGGGACGTCCCGCCGGGTCGCAGACCTGTCGCTCGCCTTCGGCGGATCGCCGATCGGCTCGCGGAGGGTTTCCGTTGATGCGGGCAAGACCGTGACGGAGGCGTTCCGGCTCCGCACGCGAGGCGGCGGCCGGCTCGAGGCGAAAGTGGAGCCCGGCGACGACTTCGAAGGCAACCACAGCGCCGCCATCGAGGTGCCCGCACGTCCGGTCCTGCGTGTCGCCGTTTACACCGAGCAGCCTGACCTGCTCCGCCCCGTTTTCGCCGCGGGTCCGGAACTCGACCCGTTATTCCGCACTCCTGCCGAGTACAGCGCAACGGCGGACGCGGACATCGTTGTTCTCGACCGCTTCAGCCCCGCCGTGCGCCCGCAGCGTCCGGCGATTTGGATCGAGCCGCCCGGCGGCGCTCCCGTGTACCCAAGCGGCCCGGCGGGCGCGGCGGCGCTTACGCGCTGGCGCACGGATCACCCGCTCGGCGCCGGCCTCCGCACGCGAGACCTGCGGCTGGCCTCTGCGCAGCCGTTGCAGCCGGCCGATGGCGATATCGTGATCGCGGAATCCGACCGTGGTCCCCTGGCCGTTGCGCGGGAAGGCGAGCCGAAAACTGTCGTGCTCGGCTTCGACCCCATGCGCAGCCGCATGCGTTTCGACCTCGCCACGCCGCTGCTGTTCGCCAACATCCTGCGCTGGATGCACCCGGACGCGTTCCGCCGCTGGGAGCTGAACGCCTCAAGCGTGGGCGACGTCACTATCGAAACAGAATCCGAAACCGGCGATGTGCGGGTCGCCGACGCCTCCGGCCGCCCGCTCCCCTTCACGCGCCAGCCGCGCAGTATCAGATTCTTCGTAGGCAGCCCCGGCACGGTACGCGTGACCACCGGGGACAGCGAAACCGTGCAATCGCTTGTTCTGCCGGAACTCGCCGAGACCGTCTGGAAGCCGCCCAAGGGAGTCAGGATCGGTCTGCCCGGCTTTACGGATTCAGGCTCGGGATTCGTCGAGCTGTGGCCCTGGCTGGCGCTGGCGGGATTGCTGGCTCTTGTGCTCGAGTGGATGCTTTACGGACGCCCGCGCGAGGCACGCCGTCCTGTGCAGGTCCGTGCGGCGGCAAGGGGAACAAGATGACGTTCGACCGCCCCTGGATGCTGCTCGCCGCGCTGTTGCCGCTCGTCTGGGCTGCGCTCGCTTTCAGGCGCGCGGAACGCCGCGGCGCGCTCGCTATCAAGGCCTTTGCGTTTTCCGCGGTGCTGGCCGCGCTTGCCGTCCCGAAGCTGTCGGTTTTCGAGACCAAAATGAGCGTCGGTGTTCTGCTGGACACGTCGGCCAGCACGTCGGATGACGACCTGAAGCGCGCCTCCTCATTTGCCCGCGACCTCCTGAACGAGCGAGGGCGCAACACCGTTATCCTGATGCCTTTCGCCGAGAACACCCGCGAACCGGCGCAGGCCGAAAACGGCGGAACCAGGCTCGCGCACACGCCTGGCGACGCCGGCCGCGGCACCAGTCTGGAGGCGGCCATTCGCGAAGGCATCGCAGCGCTGCCAGCGGCGCACGTGCCGAAGCTGGTGCTCGTGTCGGACGGGCACGAGAACACCGGGAGCGTGGCGCGCGCCATATGGCAGGCCCAAGAACTCGGTATTCCCGTGGATACGGTAGCGCTGGAAGGGCGGCCGAAGCCCGAGTTGCGCCTCGAATCCGTATCCGTTCCCACACAGGCGTTTACCGGCGAGCGCTTTCCCATCGATGTCGCCGTGCGGTCGCCGCGCGCAGCCGAGGCGGTTGTGGACGTCACCGCCGACGGCAGGAGCCTCGGTGCGAACCCGGTGCGGCTCGAGCCGGGTCTCAATAGCCTGCGCGTGCACGCCAGCGTGAACTCCAGCGGCGCCGTTGAGATCGCCGGAAGCCTTTCGGCATCCGGGCTCGGCCAGGTCCGGTTTGCGCAGGCAATCGCACTCCGCCGGCCGCGCGTGCTGTTCGTCTCCGGCGACCCGCCCGGCACGGAGGTACACCTGCTGAAAGCCCTCGAGGCCGCGCAGTTCCAGGTGGATCGCGCGCCGGCCGTGCCCCCGTCCGGCCTCGAGCGCTATCAGCTCATAGTCCTCAATAACCAGAATCTCCAGGAGATGGCCGCGGCGCGCAAGAGCGCCGTAGAGGCGTTCGCGTCGCAGGGCGGCGGAGTGCTGGTCATCGGCGGTGAGCGCAACGTCTACGTCGAGAAACAGCGGCCGGAGGACCCACTCGAGCGCACGCTTCCCGCCAAGATAGCTCCGCCGCGGCTGCCCGAGGGCACCTGTGTAGTGCTGGTGCTCGACAAATCATCTTCGATGGAAGGGCGCAAAGTTGAACTGGCGCGCGCCGCCGCCATCGGCGTTGTAGAGAACCTGCGGCCCATCGACATGGTCGGCGTCCTCATCTTCGACAACTCGTTTAGCTGGGCCGTTCCCATCCGCCGGGCCGAGGAGAAGACCCTCATCAAGCGCATCATCGCCGGCATTATGGCCGATGGAGGGACGCAGATCGCGCCCGCGCTTCAGGAAGCTTACCGCCGCATTCTGCCTCAAAAAGCCGCTTACAAGCACATCGTCCTGCTGACGGACGGCATCTCCGAGGAAGGCGACAGCGTTCCGCTGGCGCGCGAAGCGTCGCAAAGGCACGTTACCATCTCGACGGTCGGCCTCGGCCAGGACGTGAACCGCACATTCCTGGAGAAGGTCGCCTTGACGGCTGGCGGAAAGTCCTATTTCCTGAGCGATCCCTCGGGGCTGGCGCAGATCCTTCTCCGCGACGTTATGGAGCACACCGGCACGACGGCGATCGAGAAATCCCTCAGGCCGGGCATCGTTCGTCAGGCCGAGATCCTCGACAAGGTCGGCATGGACTCCGCGCCGCCGCTGCTCGGCTACGTGCGGTTCACTCCCAAGCCCGGTTCGGAAGTCATATTGACCGCCGGGCGCGACGACCCCCTTTACGTGCGCTGGCAGTACGGGCTCGGGCGCGCCGGCGTGTTCACCTCCGACGCGAAGAGCCGCTGGGCCAAGAACTGGGTGGCGTGGAGCGGCTTCGACCGCTTTTGGGCGAACGTCTTCCGCGATCTGTTGCCGCACGCGCAGCCGGGCGAGGCCAAGCTGACCTACGAAGCCGCCTCGGACGACCTCGAGGTGGAATACACCCTGGGCAGCTCGGTGCCGGAGCCCGACAGCGTGCCGGATGTCTTCGTGTTCGGCCCTCACGACTTCCGCCGTCCCGTGCCCATTCGCAAAACGGCCGCTGGCGTGTACCAGGGGCACGTTCACGTCGGTGGTTTGCACGGTTTGTTCCGCGTCCGGCCGCTGGCCGAGTCGCGCGCGTTTCCGGAAATCGGTCTGCTGCGGGAGCAAACCGAGCTGAACGAGTACGGCTCCGACGAGGCGCTGCTCAAGCAAATCGCCGAGTTCACCGGCGGGCGTTTCAATCCGGATCCCGCCCAGGTATTCGACACGGGCGGCCGCAGCGTCCCCTCGACAATGCGCCTGTGGCCGGCCCTGTTGCTGCTCGCGGCGCTGCTGGACATAGCCGAACTGATCGCCCGCAAGTGGCGCGGTCTCATCGAGCGCTTCCGGCCCTCGCGCGAACGGGCAAGCGCGCCATAAAATGCGCGAATCTCGCCCGCTCCCGCTTTGCGGGTATGCTCATTGTTTATGGGACGTTTCATTCTTGCGTTCGCGCTGGCGCTTCCCCTGGCCGCGCAAACCCAGCCCACTGCCGCAGACGCGAAAGCATTCATGGACAAGGTGGAATCCACGCTGCTCGGCCTCACCACCGAGTCGGGACGCGCGCAGTGGGTGCAGGCGACGTATATCACTGACGACACCGAAATCCTGGCCGCCGCCGCCAACGAGCGCGCCATCCGCGCGCAAGTCGAGTTCGCCAAAAAAGCGCGCCGCTTCGACAACGTCAAGCTCCCCGCTGATCTCGCCCGCAAGTTCAAGCTCCTGAAGCTCTCGATGACCATGGCTACGCCCGTCGACGCCAAAGAAGCGGCGGAGCTCACACGCATCCAGGCTGCCATGGAAGGCGCCTACGGCAAGGGCAAGTACTGCCCGGGCGGCTCGAATTGCATGGATCTCGAAGAGATCACGCGAATCATGGCCACCAGCCGGGACCCCAAGCAGTTGCTCGACGTCTGGCGCGGATGGCACGCCATCGCGCCGCCGATGCGCAGCGACTACACGCGCTTCGTCGAACTCTCGAACAAGGGCGCCCGCCAGCTCGGTTTCGCCGATACCGGCGCCATGTGGCGTTCGAAGTACGACATGCCGCCCGGCCAGTTCGCGAAGGAACTCGACCGCCTCTGGGAGCAGGTGAAGCCGCTGTACGTCTCGCTGCACGCCTATGTCCGCTGGAAGCTGCGGGAGAAGTACGGCCCGGATGTCGTGCCCGAGCGCGGACCCATTCCTGCGTACCTGCTCGGCAACATGTGGGGGCAGGAGTGGAACAACATCTACGACATCGTTGCGCCGAAGGACGCCGGCTCAGGCTACGACCTCACTGCCGCTCTCAAAGCGCGTAACGTTGATCCGCTTCAGATGGTCCGCTACGGCGAGGGCTTCTTCACATCGCTGGGACTGCCTAAACTGCCGCAGACGTTCTGGGAGCGTTCGATGTTCACCAAACCGCGCGATCGCGAAGTGGTATGTCACGCGAGCGCCTGGGATGTCGACAACGCCGAGGATCTGCGCCTGAAGATGTGCATCGACATCACGGCGGAGGACTTCACCACCGTCCACCATGAACTCGGCCACAACTTCTACCAGCGCGCCTACGCCGGCCAGCCGTTCCTGTTCCGCGACAGTGCGAACGACGGCTTCCACGAGGCTATCGGCGACACTATAGCGCTCTCGGTGACGCCCGAATACCTTGTGAAGCTCGGCCTTATTCAAAATGCCCCGCCCGAATCGAAGGACATCGGCATCCTGCTTCAGCGCGCGCTCGACAAGATCGCCTTCCTGCCGTTCGGCCTGCTGATCGACCAGTGGCGCTGGAAGGTCTTTTCGGGCGAGATCACGCCGGACCGGTATAACCGCGCCTGGTGGGAGCTTCGCGAGAAGTACCAGGGCATCGCTCCTCCGGGCAACCGCGGGGAGGAGTTCTTCGACCCCGGCGCGAAGTACCACGTGCCCGCTAACGTGCCTTACACGCGGTACTTCCTGGCGGACATCCTCCAGTTCCAGTTCCACCGCGCGCTGGCGCAGGCGGCCGGCTGCACGGACGCGCTGCACCGCTGCTCAATCTACGGCAACAAAGAAGCGGGGCGGAAGCTGATCAACGTCCTCGAGATGGGCGCCAGCCGCCCGTGGCAGGACGCGCTGTTTGCGATGACCGGCCAGCGCGAGATGGACGCCACGGCGATCCGCGACTACTTCGCGCCGTTGCAGAAGTGGCTCGACGAGCAGAACAAGGGCAAGCCCGTGGGCTGGTAGGCTAGCCGGGATTTTCTACCGAGGCGGTCCGTCCGGTGTCGGGCTCGACGATAAGCAGCTTGCCGCGGACCGCCTTCACCCGCACGCCGGCGTCGGCCGGGACGTGCTCCGCGCCCCGCTCCACTTCCGCCAACCACAGCTCGCCGTCCACCCGTACGTACCCCTTCGGCGAGATGTCCTCAACCGCCTGGCCCTTTTTCCCTATCAGCTTGAGTATGACCGGGTTCCAGCGCGCTTCGTAGCCCGGCTTCAGATACCGGTACAGCAGGAAATCCTTTGCCACGAACAGGGCGAAGCCGAGTATTGCGAGCCAGGCGGGAACGGCGAACCAGGCCCGCACGGCGTAGATGATGAGCCCGGCCCCAACCCAGCCCGGGATCTGGAGCAGCGTGTACTTCTGGAACGTTTTCACGGACGTATGCTCTGAGCTATGTTAGCGCGGGCCTGGCCGGGACGGCGCTCGAAAACGCCGCGCGATCATGTGCCGCCCCGCCCGTACAGGAACGTATCGCCCCAGATCTGCAAGTTCAGCAGCGTCCAGATGCGGTCCGTTGCGTCCTCGATACCGGCGCGCTGGCGATCTAGGAGCGCGCGCACCTCTCCAAGGTTCAGGCACTCGGCTACGAGCCCGTCTTTAGCTTCCAGCCGCGCCATCAGCGGCGCCGCGCGCTCGGAGCGCAGCCACTGCCGGATGGGGGTCGGGAACCCCATCTTCTTCCGGTAGATGATCTCCCGCGGGAGCAGGTCTTCCACCGCGCGCTTCAGTATGTACTTTCCGATCGAGCCGCGCACTTTCAAATCGTCCGGCACGCGCCAGGCGAACTCGGCGAAATGATGGTCCAGAAATGGGACGCGGCTTTCGATGGAGGCGGCCATGCTCATCTGGTCCTGCTTCATCAGCAGTTCCACCAGATAGGTCTTCTGGTCCGCGTAAAGCATGCGCTGGAGCAGGGTGGAATCGCCGCGCTCGGCCCAGTAGCGGCGAAAGGACGAGTAAGGAGCCGTTTCCCGTCCGAGCAGGCGTTCGAGATCGGCGGCCGGGAAGCCGCAATAGAAGTTATCCAGGTAGAGCGATTCGAGCGTTGCCTCGCGGCCGAAGAACGTGTGCTCCACCTTGCGGCGCACGTCCGCCGAGAGCAGCCGGGAGCAGCGTATGACGCCTCGCACGCGATCCCGGATCGCCTCCGGCAGCAGGCCGTATCGCGCGGCCCAGCGCTCGTTCATCAGGTAGGCGCGATAGCGCGCGTACCCGCCGAAAAGCTCGTCGCTGCCTTCGCCCGTAAGCACCACCTTCACGCGCCCGGAGGCCAGCTTCGAGACGAAGTACAGCGATACGCTCGAAGGCCAGGTGACAGGCTCGTCCTCGTGCCAGACGAGCTTTGGCAGCATGTTGAAGAAGTCGTCCATCGAGACAACCACTTCGTGATGGTCCGTGCCGATCGCCTCCGCCACCTGCCGCGCGTAGGCAAGTTCGCTGAACTGCTCCTCGGAGTAGCCCACCGAAAACGTCTCAACTGGGCCGGGGGCCAGGCGCTTTATGAGCGCCGCGATCGCGCTCGAGTCCACGCCGCCGCTCAGAAACATGCCGAGCGGCACGTCGCTCATCAGCCGGGTGCGCACGGCCTCTTCCAGGCGCTCGCGGCATTCGGCCACCCAGTCGCGCTCGGGGCGGCGCTCTTCGGGCCCGGGCAGCGGTATCTCCCAGTAGCGGAGAATCTCGGGCGCGGGGTCCGGCTCGGCGAGCCGGAGCCTCAGCGTATGTCCCGGCATGAGCTTTCGAATCCCTTTGAACAGCGTGCGATCCGAGCTGCCGTAGCCGAAAGCGAGGTACTCCGCCAGTACGCTCTCCTCTAGCCGCGCCGAAATGGCTGGGTGTTCCAATAGCGCCTTTATTTCCGAGGCGAACGCAAACAGCCGCCCATCCCAGAAGTAATAGAACGGCTTCTTGCCGAAGCGGTCGCGCGCGCAGAAAAGCTGCCGGCGTTTGCCATCCCACAACGCGAACGAGAACATTCCGCGGAAGCGGCCCGCACAATCCTCGCCGTACTGTTCATAGGCGTGGAGAATGGCTTCGGTGTCGCAATGGGTCTTATAGCGGTGGCCGGCGGCTTCGAGAGGGCGGCGCAGATCGGCGTGATTGAATATCTCGCCGTTGTAGGTCACCCAGGCGCTCCCGTCCTCGTTCGCCATGGGCTGCTGCCCGGCGGCGAGGTCGATGATGCTCAGGCGCCGGTGGCCCAGCCAGGCGGTCCCATCGGACCACGTTCCCACGCCGTCCGGCCCGCGGTGCGCTATCACGCGGCACATGCGCTCCAGCACGGCCCCGTACTCGGGCTCGGGCGCAAGCGTCGCAAATCCCGCTATTCCGCACATTAGCTATCTTCAGTGTCTCAATTGCGGCGCGGGAGCGGCACGCCAGTGAGTTTCGAAGTCCCCTGCTGAGGCCGGCGCCGGCTCGACCGCCGCCGGCTACCGCGAACCTTTGCGCCGCACCGGGATATAAAGGAACAGCGGATCGTCCTCTTCGAAATCCGGCGGGTAGTATTCAAAGCACGGATGTGTGGCGCACTCGCAGCCGCGCGGGCCGCAGTAAGGTTCCCATTCCTCGGACAGCCCGAGGGCGTCCGCCGCGCGCGTCCAGGTCTGCTTGATCTCGGCCACGTGCGGCACGTCAAACACCGCGTAGTCGCATTTTGGGATGTCGACAGCCGTCATGCCCTCAGGAATCGGCGCATCTGCGCTGGCCTCTACGGCCGCGATGTATTCGAAGGTGCCGTCGGTCAGGCCGGGAACGCACCGGCACACGCCGAAGCTCGCAAACGTGTCCGGTTTGCCGATCTCGCCCAAGCGGGGCATGAACTCGTGCACCCACAGTTCTGGGACTTCGCGGTTCTCGTTCTTGCCGACGCAGGCTGCGCCAATGATGCGATAAGGGCCGAATTCGGCAATATGCATTGGTTCCGCGGGTTGCGGGCTCATCCGTTTTCCTCCGCACAATTTTAGGGCGAATAAACAGCGAACGTCAAGTTCCGCGGCCTGCCCTCACCTACTTCGCAGTGGAGCGCGAGAACGCGGCCGGCTTGTTCTCCGGTGCCTCAGCGGTCGCGTAGTACCCGGTGCGGGTGCGAACGGTGGGCTTGTTCTTCGCGTGCACCATCACCTTAATGCGGCGGTAGGTTCCATCGAGTTCCTGTTTTTGCGGCGAATAGGCCAGCACGTACTGGTTGCGGATATCTTTCGCGATATCGAGCGCGTACTGGTACATGTCGTCCACGTTCTTGGGGTAGAACGCCTCACCGCCGGTGGCCTCGGTTATCGCATCCAGGGCGCGCTTTGCGCGCTTGGCCTCCCGGCCGCCCTCTTCGTCCAGAAGGCCGATGGCATACACCAGCACCTCCCGGTTCTGGGCCTTTTGCACCAGGTGTTCGAGGGTGATCTCGCTGGTGTTGTCATTGCCGTCGGTGACGACTATCAAAACCTTCTTGTCCCTCTTCCCCTTGGTCTTGAGGTGGTCCATCGATGAATCGATGGCGTCGCGCATGGCGGTTCCGCCGCGCGAGTCGATCTGCGTGAGGCCGTCCTCGAGCACCTTAAGATCATTGGTGAAGTCGACGTCGAGCCATGCTTCGTCGTTGAAGTTGACGATGAACACTTCATCGTTCGGATTGGACGCTTTCACCAGCCCAAGCGCCGCGCGCTCCACTTTGCGCCGCTTGTCACGCATGCTGCCGCTGTTGTCGATGACGATGCCCATCGAGACGGGAACGTCCTCGCGGCGGAAAATGCGGAGGTTCTGCTCGACGCCGTCCTCGTAAACTTTGAAGGCGTCCTGAGGCAGGTTCGTGACGAACTCGCCTTTTTTGTCGATGACCGTGGCGTGCAACACCACCAGCCGCGTGTCGCTGCGGTAGATGGGGTTGCCTTCCTGCGCCGGCGCGGGCGCCGCGCCGGCCGCAACGCATAAGAGCAGTAAGAAACTATTGAGTCGGTGCATAATAACCGAGCCGCCAGAAGGCCCGAAGGGGCGGAAGCCCCTTGGGCTGCACGAGCTTCACCTGCACGTGGCGGTACTTGCCGTCCCGCTCGCGATTGGTGGGCGAGTAGCCCAGGACGTACTGGTTGTGCAGCTCGATGCCGATCCTGGCCGCCACGTCGGGCAGCTCGTTCAGATTTTCAACGGGAAAATGATGCCCGCCGGTCTGTTCAGCGATTTCGCTCAACAGACTGGGCCCGGAGAGTTCTTCCGCGGTGCGTCCCCGCGAAGCCAGCGGCTCGAAGATGCCGATGGCGTAGATCTGGACGTCGGCCTCGCGCACCAGATTCTTTATCTCGCTCTCCGTATATCGGCTGGAGTTGTCGCCCCCGTCGGAAATGATTACCAGCGCTTTTCGCGGGTTGTGCGCGTGCTTCATCTCGTTAAGAGCCAGATAGACGCCGTCGAGCAGCGCCGTCCGGCCCTTCGACTGGACGAAAGTGAGGCGGTTTTGAACCTCCTCGGTATCCCGGGTCAGGACGTGCGTCACTTCCGGCCGGTCGTTAAACTGCACGAGAAAGAACTCGTCCTCGGGATTCGCGGTCTTCATGAGTTGCGCCACCGCCTGCCGCGATTTGAGCAGTTTCTGTCCCATGCTGCCGCTGGTGTCGAACACCAGGCCCATAGTTATCGGGGCGTCCTCGCTCGAGAAGTGCGTGATCTCCTGCTCCACCTTGTCCTCGAAAAGCCTGAAATGCTCCTTTTCGAGACCGGTTACGAAGCGGTTAAGAGGATCGGTAACCGTGACGGGAATCTGGACGACAGTCGTATCGACCCGGAGGGTGCGGCCGGGAGGGGCATCCGCATCCCTGGGTGGCTGGGGCCGCGCGCGCGGTTCGATGTTGACTCGTGGCTCTTGCGGCGCGACTTTATCGTCGCCTGCCCGCAACGGCGAAACCGCTGCCAGCGCCACGGTCACGAAGCTACAAACTATTGACTTCACAGCCACTTTCGCAACCATCCGAGCTCCCCCACGCGCCTGGCTGCGGCTGATTTCAGTATATCACCCGGCAATTTGATTCCAATTCTCACAGCTTGGGAACCCGCGCATTGGGAAACACTTCAGGCATCCGCCGGACACTCAGTACCTTGACGCATGCAAAGCGCCGGGCGGTGCGCGGAATTGCGAGGCGCGCCGTTATCTCAACCCGGCGCGCCGGGATGGGCGCGCGCCTACCGCTCGTGGCTCTCTTCCAGGTACGTATAGCCGTGCAGGCCGTCTTCATAGAAGCGCAACAGCCGGCCGGACTCCTCGTAGCCGATGCGGCCTTCGCGCAGCGCCGTCTCGACGTCTTTGCGAAACTCCGACAGCAGTTGATCGGAGTTGAACTGAACGTACTCGAGCACCTCGCGGACTGTGTCGCCTTTGATGACGCTTTCAAGGATGATCTCGCCGTTGCCGTTGAGGCTGACGTGCACGGCGTTGGTATCGCCGAACAGGTTGTGCAGGTCGCCCAGGATCTCCTGGTAGGCGCCCAGCAGGAATGCGCCGAGGTAGTAATCCTCACCGGTGAACGGGTGTAGCGGAAGACTGCGCTTCACGTCGCGGCGGTCGATGAACTGGTCGACCTTTCCGTCCGAATCGCAGGAAATATCGCCCAGAATGGCGTTACGGGACGGCCTTTCCGCCAGCCGGTGGATCGGCATTATCGGAAATAACTGCTTGATGGCCCAGCTGTCGGGCAGGCTCTGGAAGATCGAAAAGTTGCAGAAATACGTGTCGGAGAGCAGCGAATCCAGGCCTTCGAACTCCTCGGGGAAGTACTCGAGATCGCTCGCCAGCCGCCGGATCCGCCGGCAGATGGCCCAGTAGATCTCCTCGGCGAACGACCGCTGTTCGAGCGGCAAATAGCCGAGGCTGAACAGGTTCAGCGCCTGGTCGAGCGCCTGCTGAGCGTCGTGATAGCTCTCCAGCAGGTTCTTGGCGCTGACGTTCTTGTACGTGTCCCGGAGGTCGATCACCGGCTGTTCGCAGTCCGCCGGTATATCCGGCAGCACATCCTGCTCTCCGCCGAATGCGTAGCTGGAGACGCCGAGCACGTTGAACACGAGCACGCTGTGATAGGCCACGATGGCACGCCCGCTCTCCGTCATAATCGTCGGGTGCGGCGCTCCCGCTTCCTCGCACACGCTCTGCACGTGGTAGACGATGTCGTTGGCGTATTCCTGCAACGTGTAGTTCACGCTCGACTCGAAGTCCGTCTGCGAGCCGTCGTAATCCACGCCGAGCCCGCCGCCGACGTCGAGGTACTTCAGGCCGGCTCCCGCGCGCACCATCTCCGTGTAGAACCGCGCAGCCTCGATCACCGCGGCCTTGATCTGGCGGATGTTCGTGATCTGGCTGCCGAGGTGGAAGTGCAGCAGCTCGAGGCAGTCCGCCATGCCGCTTTCCTTCAACTGCTCGAGCGCGAGCAGCGACTCGTTAACCGTGAGCCCGAACTTCGAACGGTAACCTCCCGAAGCGCGCCAGCGGCCCGAGCCCCGGCTGGCCAGCTTCAGGCGCAGTCCCAGGCGCGGGCGCACGCCGAGCCGCTGCGCCTGGCGCAGGACAAGGTCCAGCTCGGTGTACTTCTCAATGACCGTCGTGATCTTCCGCCCGATCTTGGTGGCGAGCATCACCAGCTCGATGTACTCCTCATCCTTAAAACCGTTGCAGATGATTGGCGTATCGTTGTCGGCGATTGCCATTACTGCAAGCAGCTCGGGCTTGGATCCGGCTTCAAGCCCCGAACCGTACGGACGGCCGAACTGGAACACCTCCTCCACCACGTGCCGCTGCTGGTTGACCTTGATGGGGTACACGCACACATACTCGCCGTTGTAGTTGTGCTCGGTAATGGCGCTCTGAAAGGCGCTGTAGATCTCCGACAGCCGGTGCCGGAGGATGTCCGCGAACCGGATCAGGATCGGGAGCGAGATGCCGCGCAGCACGAGCTTGTCCACCAACTCCTTCAAATCGATGCCGCGGGAGGTGTCTTTGGAGGGATACACCCACACGTGGCCGTTATCGCCGACGCCGAAATAACCCTTTCCCCAGCTTGCGATGTCGTACAGGTCCGCGGCTTCGGCCAGGGTCCACCTGTCGGCGGGTTCGCGCAACAGCGCGGTCTCGGGCACTCTGATGCTCAACTTGTGTTCCCCCTATAAATCTTGTGGAATATGGCGGACTGAACCTTCAGTTTCCCCCCAAAGTCCCTGCGGGGCAAGCGGTTTCACGGCCGGAGGAAAACCGGCCGACGCAGCCTCCTGCCTCGACCGGAAAACGGCGCCGGAACCGGCAAACGCTCATGCTTCAGGCGCAGCAGGCTGAGGCGCGCCCCGCGGTTCCGCTTTCGCCCACACGCCCGGAATTGCAGCGCCGCAATCCGGGCAGCGGCCCCCGGCTGATACCCGCTTTTCGATCACGCGGAATCCGCGCCGCCGCACCAGCGTCGCGCCGCAACCCGCACATCGCGTATCCTCAAGCCCCGTGAGTCCAGGCAGGTTGCCCGCGTATACGTATTGCAGCCCCGCCTGCCTCCCGATGCCCGCGGCGCGCGCGAGCGTTTCCGCGGCGGTATCACCCCGGTCCAGCATCTTGTAATCCCCGTGAAAAGCCGTCACGTGCCAAGGGATGCCGGGCGAGATGCCGGCTATGTAATCCGCTATCCGCCGCAGCTCGTCATCCGAATCGTTGAAGCCGGGCACCACCAGCGTCACCACTTCCATCCAAAAACCCATTTCATAAATGCGCTTCATGCTGTCGAGCACGGGCTGAAGGCGGCCGCCCAGCTCGCGGTAGCGCCGGTCGTCGAAACATTTGAGATCGACCTTGTACAGGTCCAGCCATGGCCGCAGGTACTCGAGAACCCGCGGCGTCGCGTGCCCGTTCGAAACGTACCCGGTGAGCAGACCCGCTGCCTTCGCCTGCTTGAAAATCGCCACAGCCCACTCCGAGGTGATCAGCGGCTCGTTATACGTGCTTACGACCGACTCGGCGCCCCACTCGACCGCCGTGCGCACCAGTTCCTCGGGCGTGGTCATTCGCGGCACGGCGATCGCGCGGGGGTCGCGCAGAGCCTGCGAGGTCACCCAGTTCTGGCAGAAAGCACAGTGCAGGTTGCAGCCCAGCATTCCGAAGCTGAATGCGAGCGAGCCCGGCCGGACGTGGAAAAACGGCTTCTTCTCGATGGGATCGCACTGGGCTCCGGCAACGTAACCCCACGGCACCCGCAGCTCGCCTCCGCGATTGAACCGCACTTTGCACACACCGGCCTGGCCCTCGAAGATGGGGCAGTTGTGGCCGCAGGCATAGCAGCGGATGCGCCGCTCATCGAGCGGTTCCCAAAGCTCTCCCACGCACGTGTTTTGCGACAGGAATTCCGCCAGGGTGGGCACGGCGCGCTTCTGGCTTCATGATACCGCCCCAGCGAAGAAAACAGGAAGGAAAAACCAGAATACGGGCGCCGGTGAAACACCGCCGCCCGCGCCTGTGAAAACTATTTTCTGTAATAAGCCGCGTTGGCAGCAGCGGCGTCAGCTTTCTCGCCGGGGACCTCGTCGGCCGCGAAGATCGAGTTTGTCGGGCAGACCGGAACGCAAGCGCCGCAATCAATGCAGCTGTCGGGATCGATGAACAACTGAGCGGCCTCTTCGAAACCGGCCTCGTCCTTCTTCGGATGAATGCAGTCTACCGGGCACGCTTCGACGCAAAGCTCGTCCTTCGTGCAAGTGTCAACAATTACATACGCCATGTGGGTGTGTCTCCTCTGGACCTGGGGTAATGCCTCAAACCTGTGCAATTCCCGGACCAGGCGCGCGCCGGGTGCGGGAAAATGGCCGAAAGCCAATAATATCGCAACTACCGGCAGAGCGCATGGCGCGGTCCCGCCACAGACTGCTGGGGCATTTGCCCCAACCCTCGGCGGAGGTGGGCGGGAAGGCAGTGAACCCCCCTCAGGGGTGGTGTACGGGATACCCCAACGCCCGCATGCCCGTCTGCGAGGCCCCGGTCTGATATCTTGGAAGTGAACTCAGACAGATAGAAGAATGGCATTTCAGATTCACCCCCTTCGCGAATTCCTGGTGCGTCCCGCCCTGCCTCCGGCTCTCTCGCGGTTGACGCAGCTTGCCTACAACGTTTTTTGGTCATGGGAGCCGACTATACGGGCTCTGTTCCGCCGCACGGACCCGGCGCTGTGGGCCGCCACCGGCCACAACCCGGTGCAGATGCTGGGGCGCATCCCCCAGGCCACTCTCGAGCGTCTGGCCGCGGACCCGCGCTACCTGGCGCTGTACCGCCGCGCGTGCGAGCGCTTCGACGCCTATATGCACCGCAGCGGTGCGGCGCAGCAGAACGATCGCCTGATTGCGTACTTCTCGATGGAATACGGCGTCATCGAGGCCATACAGATCTACTCCGGCGGGCTCGGCGTCCTCTCCGGCGATTTCTTGAAAGCGTGCAGCGACTCCGACGTGCCGATCGTGGGCGTAGGCCTGCTGTACCAGACCGGCTACTTCCGGCAGTACCTGAACCCGGACGGCTGGCAACAGGAGCGGTATCCGGTCAACGACTTCTACACGCTGCCGATCACCCCCGTAACCGGCGAGAACGGCGATGAGCTGCTGGTGGACGTCACGCTTCCAACCGGGCGCGTCATGATCAAGGTGTGGATGATGGAGGTGGGCCGCATCCGCCTGTACCTACTCGATACCAACATCCCGCAGAATGACCGCCACGAGCACCGCAGCATTACCGACGCCCTGTACGGCGGTGACATCCACACCCGCATACGGCAGGAAATCGTGCTCGGCATCGGGGGCCTGCGCGCGCTCAAAGCGCTCGGCTACCACCCCACGGTGTATCACATGAACGAGGGCCACTCGGCCTTCCTGGCGCTGGAGCGGATTCGCGTGCTGCGCCGCGAGCAGGGACTGTCGTTCGACGAAGCGCTCGAGGCCTCGCGCAACAATAACGTCTTTACGACGCACACGGCGGTGCCCGCCGGTATCGACATCTTCGACTCCGGCCTCATGTGGGACTATTTCCACGAGTACTGCCGCGAGGTAGGCATCGATTTCGAGCAGCTCATGGCGCTCGGCCGGCGCAATCCCCAGGACACCTACGAGCGGTTTTCGATGGCGATTCTCGCGATCAAGACCTCCTGCTACCGCAACGCCGTAAGCCGCCTGCACCGCATGGTGGCGCAGGACATGTTCGCCGATCTCTGGCCGCAGCTTCCTCTTTGGGAGATCCCGATCAGCTCCATCACGAACGGCGTGCATCTGCTGAGCTGGCTTTCGAGCGATATGGCGACGCTCTACGACCAGTACCTACAGCCGGACTGGCGCGAGCGGCTGAACGACCCGCGCACGTGGGAGCAGATACAGGACATCCCCGACCAGGAACTCTGGGAAGCGCACCGCCGGCGGAAGCGCAAGCTGATTGCGTTCGTGCGCGAGCGCGCCGCCGAGTGCGCCCGCAATCGCAAGGCGTCGCTCACGGAGGTCCGCCGCGCAGGAGAGGTGCTGGACCCCGAGGCGTTCACGATCGGCTTCGCGCGCCGCTTCGCCACGTACAAGCGCGCCACCCTGCTGTTCCGGGATGCAAACCGGCTGAAGCGGATACTTTGCAACCCCGAGCGTCCGGCGCAGATCGTAATCGCGGGCAAAGCGCACCCGAAGGATCACCCCGGGAAGGAACTCATACGGCAGATCTGGCAGCTATCGCGCGATCCCGATCTCGCCAAGAAGATCGTCTTCGTCGAGGATTACGAGATAGGCGTCGCGCGCCATCTGATTCAGGCCGTGGATATCTGGCTCAACAACCCGCGCCGCGGCGAGGAGGCGTGCGGCACCAGCGGCATGAAGGCCGGTTTTAACGGAGTGCTGAACGTCAGCATTCTGGACGGGTGGTTCGACGAGGCGTACGAGTTCACCGGCGGCTGGGCGATCGGGGACCGCATTCCTTACTCGGAAGACCAGGACGAGGCGCACGCCACATCCATTTACTCGCTGCTCGAGAACGAGATCATTCCCGAGTTCTTCGAACGCGACCAGGGCGTTCCGCGCGAGTGGATGAAACGTGTGCGCCGCTCGTTGATGTACGTAAGCCCGCAGTTCAATTGCCAGCGAATGGTGGACGAGTACATGGCGCAGTTGTACGACCCCGCGCACCGCGCCTATCTGGACGTGCAGCGCGACAATTTCGCGCTCGCGCGCGAGAAGACGCGCTGGAACGCCGAGGTCCTGAAGGTCTGGGATAAGGTGCGGTTTGTGGACATGGGCAAGCCGCCCGAAGGTCCCATCCTGAGCGGCCGCCCGGTGCCCGTGAGAACCGCTGTCAACCTCGCGGGGCTCAAACCCGACGACGTCCGCGTGGAAATCGTGATGGGGCGGATCGGAGTTACGGGCCAGCTCGAAGATACCGAGGTGATGCTGCTGCCGGCTGTCGACCAGCAGGGGGAGGTGGCTATCTTCGAAAAGGAAATCATTCCCCAGCAGACCGGCCGCGTCGGATATGCCTTGCGCATCGCCGCGAATCACTACGGGGATCCGATAACGCGTCCTTGCAGCGCCCTCCTCAAGTGGGGAGGCGAACCGGCACAGAAGTAAGCGGGCGGGCCGGCTCCGGCCGGCTCCGCCGCGCCTTGAAATAATCGCACTCTGCTCCCGATTTCGTGGTAGACTTCAATTTGAAGTGTCGGCGGGTTTCCCGGACCTGTCGCTCCCTTGTACGGCAGAATCCCTTTGGTCATCCCAGGCCGGGTTGTATCCTGGGTCCATCCGCCTGCCTTGACCGAAGCGATCCTGAAAGAAACCCAGGCGCCTGTTTGATTTTGATGACGCCCGATTCGAATGCTCCTGTTATCGAAGGAGTGGTTGCGTATGGATAGCGACCGCAAATACAAGCAGAGGGGCTACATGGATTCCGACGCCGAGTCGGCCCGCAAACCGGAAGACCGTCCTAAGGGCCCCCGGCCCCCAATCGATGTGACCGGCCCCCGCTTGCCCCGCTTGGTCCAGACGGTAGTCGCATCGCGCTGCTTCAACTGCGCGGTGACGCTGCCCTCCGGCACCGATTTCAAGGCGAACTGCCCTAAATGCAACGCCCCCCTGCACTGCTGCAAGCAGTGCGCCCACTTTGAGCCTTCGACGCGCTTCCAGTGCCTCAAGCCCATTCCCGTGCGAATTGCCGCCAAGGACCGGGCGAACGAGTGCGAGTTGTTTAAGCCGCGCGTCACGGTGGCCCGCGACGCGGCTGCGGCGACGCAAACTGTCGCGCCCGTCGTGCCAGAGCCGCGCTCGCCTAGTGACGCACGCGCCGCATTTGATAGCTTATTCAAGAAATAGGCCCTCACGACAGTGCGAACAGCCGAACTCGAAGCGCCGCGTAAGTTCCGTCTGGTGGAACACGCCACCCCCGAGCCCGGTCCCGGAGAGGTGCTGGTCCGCATACACGCGGTCGGCATCTGCGGTTCCGACCTGCACTACTACGCTGAGGGCGGCATAGGGGGCGTAGCGTTTGAGTATCCTATGGTGCTCGGCCACGAGCCCACTGGCACGGTGGTGAAGACCGGCCCGGGCGTCACCGGCTGGTCGCCGGGCGATCGCGCGGCGCTGGAACCGGCCGTTTATTGCTACAACTGCGAGTTTTGCCGGAACGGCCGTCACAACGTGTGCGCGAACATCCGGTTCTACAGCATGCCGCCGGACCCGGGCTTTTTCCGCGAGTACGCCAGCCTGCCTGTCGCCAATCTGCTTCCGCTGCCGCGCGAACTGAGCTTCTCCGAAGGGACTCTGTTCGAGCCGTTCGCCGTAGTACTGCACTCTATGAAGTTCGCCGCAGTGGCGCCCGGGGAGACGGCGGCGGTGTTCGGCGCGGGACCGATAGGCCTGCTCACTGTCATTGCTTTGAAGATGTGCGGCGCCGGCCGCGTGTGGTCCGTCGAGCCCGTTCCGGGCCGGCGTGAGATTGCGCGTGTGATCGGCGCGGACGCCGTTCTCGATCCAGAGGATGCCGTCCGGCAGATCAGGGCGGATACGCGCGGCCGCGGCGTCGACCTGGCCATAGACTGCGCCGCGCAGGGCGGATCAATGAACTCCTGCATCCGGGTGGTCAGAAACGCAGGCCGCGTGGTGATTACCGGCATTCCGCCGGACGAACGAGTCTCGCTCGACTTCCACGAAGCGCGCCGCAAGGAAGTCCCGCTGCTGAACGTGCGGCGTTCCAACGGCGAGAGCGAGACGGCGCTCGAGATCCTACGCGAGCAGCGCAAGCGCTTTGCGCCGGTTCTCACGCACGAGTTTCCACTCGAGGAGATCCACCGGGGATTCGATCTGCTGGCGCCGTACACGGGCGGCGCGGCCAAGGTGGTGATCCGGTGCTGCGATTAGCGCGCAGCGGCGCGCCGAGCAGCGGTGCGGCGTGGCCCGCGGCGCCTGGATGGCAGGCAAGGCCGCCGCGACGGCGGCGTCAGGCCGGATCAGCCCGCTAGTAGAAAAGGTATTTCCGCCACTGGTCGTCCGCGCGGCCCAGCATGCGCATGAGGTGCCGGCTGGTGTGCAGGCTGAACGGGCGCGGCTGGCGCGCCAGCTTCATCCCTGCCTCGTCCGGCGTGCGGCTTCCTTTCCGGTTGTTGCATTTGTGGCAACAGGCCACCAGGTTCTCCCAAACCGTCTCGCCGTTGCGCGAGCGCGGAATGACGTGGTCCAGCGTGAGTTCGCTGGCGGGCAGGGTCCGAAGGCAGTACTGGCAGGTGTAGCGGTCCCGCATGAGAATGTTCTTGCGCGAGAGGGCGCGCGCCTGGTGCGGGATGCGCCGGTACTCCAGCAGACGGATAACACTCGGCAACCGATGGGCGGTGCGGGCGGAGCGCATCAGCAGCGGCGAATATTCCTCCGGAGATGCGACACCCTTCAGCACCAGCACCAGTGCCCTTCGGGCCGCACACACGTTAATAGGCTCGTAACTGGCGTTCAGGACCAGCACCGGTTTGTGCAGTCCGCTCATGGCTGGCATGCTGCGACTCCCTGCGCGGCTGGTTCGGGGGCGCGCACGTTGTTGCGGCGGTCTACTCGCGCCAGCGTCAGCACCGTGACACGGCTCGCTCCGGCGCGCTTCAGCGCCGCCCCGCAGGCGCCCGCCGTCGCGCCGGTGGTCATCACGTCATCGACCAGCAGAATGCGGCGGCCCTCGACTTCCTGCCTGCGCTTGACAAAAAAGGCGCCTGCGACATTCGCGCGGCGCCTGGAACTCGTCAACCCCGCCTGGCTTGCGGTAGCCCGCCCGCGGCGGAGCGCCGAAGAGACTTTCACTCCGTACCGCTCGGCAACCTGCCGCGCCAGCAGCTCCGACTGGTTGAACCCCCGCCTCCATCGCCTTCGCCAGTGCAGCGGCACGGGCACCACGGCGTCCACCGGCTCGTTCGGCGGCAGGCCCGCGGCCATCAGACGTCCCAGCGGGACGGCGAGCGGGCGCATGCGGTCGTACTTGAGCAGATGAATCAGCCTGCGCAGGTTGCCGTCGTATGCGCCGTAGCAGTACGCCGCATCGAAGCCGCGCAGACCGCGGCGGCAGAGCGGGCACACGCCGTTTTCATCGAGGGGCGCCTGATTCGCGAACGGCATGCGGCATCGCGAGCAGAAATAATCCGAAGAAAGGGGCTCGGGCGGCTTCAGGCATTCGCGGCAGACCGGTACGCGCGAGAACTCCGTAAGGGGCTTGCCGCAGATGCGGCAGTCGTCGGGGAAGAAAAGGGTGAAGAGGGCCGCAAGAGTCTTATCGAATGCCGCGCTCAACGCCGGCAGGAGAAGCCCTGACCGCGAGCTACTCGAGAAGACCCACCTCCAAAGCTACAGTTTACTACTTGCAAGGCGCTGCCGGAGGGCGGCACAGCCACCCTCCCATTGCTGCCGGAAGGAGGAATGGGAACAGCGGGCGCGCATCAATACAGGTTCCGGCACCTCTCCGGCCGGCGGCCGTGCACGCGGGGTCCGCCTCGAATGCGCGGTTCAGGGGAATAAGGCCGTTCAGCTCACGGCGTGCGCGCCGGGATTCAGTATTCCGCAAAACAGAACACCTGGTTGCTGCCCTGCGGCGAGAGCGAGTACTCGCCGTTGTCGAGACCGAGGCCTTCGTTAACCTCGATGCGGAAGAGGTGCTCGTCCAGCCGCGTCACCGACAGCCGCAGCGGGCGCGCGCTGTCCTTCGGCTTGGAAGATATCACCACCTCGCGGTTGCCGTTCTTCACGTTCATGCGGTACAGCTCGATCTTCTCAGGCGCCAGTTGTTCGGTTTGAATGAGGAAAACCGGCTCGGCGACCGGCGTGCGCGCGGGCGATGAGGCGCCCTCCACTATGTACGCCACGGCGTCTTTGCCGCGTTTCTCCTCGCGGGCCTGCGTGACCTCGGTCTCAACCAGGTTGTCCGCGTGCACCAGATAAGGGATGTCGGGCTTGGGAGGCCGCGGGCCCGTGTATTTTTCCTGGGCCGCCGGAGCAAGCGCGGCACAGGCCGCGAGCAGCGCGAAAGCGCGAAAGAGATACGGCATAAGGATCTCTCACTTCATTGTACGGAGGCCGGCGCCGCCCGGTTACCGCCCGGCGCGCTTGACAGCGGGGAAAGGATGGACGATCTGCGGGCCCCGGCCCTCGGCCGCGCGCTGCTCGATGCCGTTGAGCACGCGCTCCAGTTCCTCTTGCCGGATGGGTTTGGACAGCACGAAGCTGTCGCCGCTCACCAGGCCGCGCGAAAGCTCCCAATCGAAGCCTTCAGTCAGCAGGACAAAGCCGCCGATCATCGGCCGTATGATCTCGGCGAATTCCACCCAGTTCAGGCCTGGCAGCGCGATGCCGCAAAACACGGCGTCGAAGCGCATACGCTGCACCAGTTCGAGCGCGGCCTCGGCGGCGCCCGCCGGGATTACGCGGCATCCTGCGCTCGTAAGCAGATCGGTCAGCTCGCCTGCGCAGTCGCGGTCCGGCTCCACCACCAGGCACGTAAGGTGCCTCCGCCCCGCTGTGCGCGAGGCCTCGGCGGCGCCGGCGGCGACAACCGGCAGCTCCACTTCGATCCGGCACCCGCCATCCCGCGAGCGCACCATGCGGATGTCGCCCCCGTGACTGTGCACAATTCCGCGCGTAACGCTTTCACCGGCCGTTCCGAACAGCGCCTCGGCTCCGGATTCAGCCGCCGATTTAAGCGGATTGAGCGCGTAGCCGATCTCTACCAGCGCGCGGCGCGCAAGCACGCCCGTCGAGATGGATATGGTCTTTTGCGGCTCTTCGGCGAGCATCTGCTCGGCCTGCACCAGGAGATCGAGAATCACGCGCTCCAACTGGCCCTGGGATCCGACGATGAATATCGCCTGCGGGCACAGCGCCTGCCGGATGGTGATGCCCCGCTCACGCCACTGGTCGGCGCGGAACTCGAGCAGATTCCGAATAAGCGCATTGAGATCGATTCGCTTGGCCTCGGAGCGAGCCGGCTGCATGAAGGAGACCAGGCGCGCGACGATCTCGGCGGCGCGGCTGCTCTCCGATAAGATGGCGCGCAGGTCGGCTGCGGCGGGGCCAACCACCTCCCTCGCAACCGCTTCCGACAGTCTGGAGATGTTCTCTATGGGTGCGCGCAGTTCCTCGGCAACGCCCGAGATAAGCCGCCCCATCGCGGCCAGCTTCTCGCTGCGGAAAAGCTGTTCGCGGATGGACTTTTCTTCCATCAGCCGCAGGGCGATGGCGACCTGGTTGGCCAGGTGCTGCGCCAGGATCTTCTCGTCGGCGTTGAAATCGCTCATGCGCCTGGAACTGTACAGCTCGAGAACGCCCACCAGCGCCGTCTCCGCGAACATCGGTATCAACATCACCGAGAGCGGTTGTCCTTCAGGCCGTTGGTCCGGGAAAAACGGGCTGCGGCGGGTGTCCGGGATGGTCATGAGCGCCTGGTTGCGGAACGCAGCAGCCGGACCCGGCGGCAGAGAGCCTTCCGGCCCGAATACGGGGACGGAGAACGGCAGAGCGTCGGGAGAGGCCTGCACGCGGTCCAGCGTCTTTGCCGCGCGGTCGTAAAGGTAGGCGTGAACGCCGCCTATTTTCAAGGCCGGACACAGAGCAGCGTTTATTTTCCGGACAATATCGGCCGGCGATGCGGCGGCTATGATCTCTTCTCCGATCCCATAGAAGCTGCGCACCATCCTGCGCTGCGCCGACATCCTTCGCTCTCGCGACCACCAGAAAACCAGTGCGAGGCCGAGCGCTGCGACGCAAAACGCAAAAGTGGCCGGCGACACAAGCCAGCGTTTCTGGACCAGCTCGACGGCATCGCCGTTCAGCACCAGCAACTGGAAACCGCCGGCGTATGGCGGCCCGGCCGCACGCTGCGACGCGATGCCTGTGACGCGAACCGTGTCTCCCGCTTCGACATGGGCGAAAACCGGCGCGCCTGCGCGCCCGGCGGGCTGGGGCAAGAACACCCTGAGCGGGTTGGACTGATCACCGATCAGCAGATACTCGCCGCTGTTCTCAACCTCGCCGCGCTCGAGGAGCCGCCCTTCCGTGGTGACGAGCAGCCCCATGCTCGTGAAGCTCTGCACAGTGCGCACGGGCATCTTCCGCGCAGCGGGGGCGGGTCCGTGGCCGGTCACGTTCACTTCGCCTGCCGCCACAACCGGCAGACCGCTGCGCCGCGCCACCACGCCGCGTACTGAAATGCGATCACCGGGCCGCAGCGCCGATACGAGCCGGAGCGCGCCTTCGACCACGGCGCCGTTGCCGTCATCATCCTGGACGCCGACGTGCCCATAACCGCCTAGAGCAATGGCGGGAGCGGCCACCGTGCCGCTGATTATGACCTGTCTGCCTTCGAGCGAGGGAGCAAAATCAGGACCGCGGCGCGCGTTCACCTGGTCGAGGCGCACGCGCACCTGCCCCGCCGCGGGAGCGGCGCAGAGCGCCGCCAGCGCTCCCGCTATGCCCGCGGCCAGCACGCGCGTTCTCAGGATTGAGATTGCGTCGATAACCAGTGCTCCAGTTCGGGATCGGCAAAATCAGGCACGCACAGGGCGGCGCCCGGCAGCCAGTCATGTGTCGTGGTGATTCCCACTACCCGCGCCCCGGCCGCGCGCGCAGCCTGAACGCCCGCGTGCGAATCCTCGAACACTATGCAGTACTCAGGCGGAACTGAAAGCATCTCCGCCGCGCGCAAGTATATCTCAGGGTCTGGCTTCGGCCGGGATATATCTCCGCCGTTCAATGCGGCCTGAAAGTGGCCCGCCAGCCCGCTTCCGGTCAGAATGAACTCCATATTCGCGCGCTCGCCGTTAGTGGCGACCGCCTTCGGCACCTCGCGGTGCCGCTCCAGGAACTGCGGCAGGCCCGCAACCAGCCGCTGTTTCAGCACCGGCGCCATCATCTTGCGATACAGCGCTTCTTTTTCGGCGCCGCGGCGGAGGACTTCCGCCTCGTCAAGACCGGCGCCGAACACCAGCCTGACTATGTCGTCGTTCCGGCGCCCGTACATGAGCTCGTCGAAATCCTCCGGGGGCTCGACTCCGAAGCCTCCCAGGTACTCGCGCCAGCACAACGAATGAACCGGATTGGAGTGCACGATCACTCCATCCAAGTCGAACAAAAAAGCCAAGCTGCTACGGGCCGCCCCGCTTTTCGACATATTTCGGACGCAGCGGTCCGTCTCAGCCGCTCGGGAGATCATATCACTTGTGAATTGCTTAAGCTATAGTACTTAACTTACTTGACCTTTTAATGTACCATTCAAAGATTGCCGCCTGGGCGAACAGATGGCGAAGATGAAACGCGCCCGCTGGACGGGCTAAACGCTTGCCGGTGTTATAATTCGTGCGAATGGATGTATATGAGGAGCTGGTGCGGCTCCGCCGCGCGGGCCGCAAGTGCGCCCTCGCGACCATTGTGGATGCCCAGGGCTCCATTCCCAGCTACGAATCCGCCAAGCTGCTGGTGCGCGACGACGGTTCTATCGCCGGCACCGTAGGCGGCGGCTGCGTCGAGGCGCAGGTGGTGGAGGCGGCCCGCCAGGTGATCGAGACCGGGCGTCCCAAGCGCCTTTATTTCAATCTGGGCCAGGACGCCTCGTTTGAGAACGGCCTTATCTGCGGCGGCGAGCTGGAGCTGTTCATCGAGCCTGTGTTCCCGCAGCCGCGCGTGTTTATTTTCGGCGCGGGACACATCTCAAAAAGCCTGGCGAAGACGGCTTCGCTGGCGGGTTTCGCCGCCGTGGTGGTGGACGACCGCGAGGCATTCGCCACCCGGGAGCGTTTTCCGGACGCCGAGGAGGTGCTGTCGGGCCCGTATGAAACGGTTTTGCCCGCGCTCGGCGCTAACGAGGCCTCGTTCATAGTCATTGTCACGCGCGGCCACCGCGACGATTTGCGGGTGCTGCGCCTGGCGCTCGCCACACCGGCGCGGTACATCGCCATGATTGGGAGCAAGCGCAAGGTCCTCGCGCTTGCGAAACAACTGGAGAGCGAAGGCGTTCCGGAGGAGGCTTTCGAGCGCGTGCACGCGCCCATGGGGCTGGAGATCGGAGCCGTGACGCCCGAAGAAATAGCCGTTTCGGTCGTAGCCGAGATGATTGCGGTGCGCCGGGACGCGCCCGGCGACTGGCGTGGCATTTCCAAATCGCTGTTCGTTTCCGGGAAGCCGAAGGCCCTCGCAAAGTGATAGCCGCAGTTGTACTTGCCGCCGGCGCATCCAGCCGCATGGGTTCCCCAAAAGCGCTTCTCGAAGCCTGGGGAGAGACGTTTATAGACCGCCTGATCGGGGTCTTCGCGGTCCACTGCGCGCCGGTGGTGACCGTGCTCGGCTATCACGCGGATGCTGTCCGCTCCGGCATGCGCCGGGCGGCGCAAACGGCCATCGTGATTAATCCACGGCCCGAGGAAGGCCAGCTCAGCTCGCTGCAATGCGGCCTTGCGCGGGTTCCTGCGGAAGCCGAGGCGGTGTTATTTACTCCCGTGGATCACCCCGGCATCGGCGCGGCCACCGTCGCCGCGCTGATCGAGGTCTTCCACCGCACCGGCGCGCGCGCCGTAGTGCCGGTCCACGCCGGCCGGCACGGGCATCCGGTGCTGTGCTCGCGTGAACTGGCGGCCGAACTGGCGGCGCTGCCCGCGCGCGCGCGGGCCCGCGACGCCGTACACAGCCGCGGCGTTGCGTATGTGGAAGTCGAAGATGCCGGCACTGTCCAGGACATCGACGATCCTGAAGCCTACCGCGCTTTCGCCGCTGCGGGAGGTGCGGCATGAAGTTCCCGCGGATTACCGCCTGGCGAGCCGTATGGGTGACAGCGGCCTCTATTGTCGTGGTGGGTCTGGCGGCGCCGTTTTTCGATGCGGACGGTTTCAAGGAGCACATCCGGCAGAGCCTCAGCGAGGCGCTCGGCCGGGAGATCGAATTGGGGGAAGTTCACCTGGACCTGTTCAGCGGTCCCGGCTTTTCGGTTGACAGGGTGGTGATTTACGACGAGCCCGGAGCGGGCATCGAGCCGTTCGCGTACGTGGAATCGCTCGACGCGCGCGTCAGCCTGGCGAGCCTGTGGACGCGTCGCCTGCGCTTTTCGAGCCTCAAGCTGGTGAACCCGAGCATCAACCTTGTGCGTCCCGACGGCGGGCAGTGGAACGTGCTGCCGCTGGTTGGCCGCACGGCGGGCGCGCCGGCAGACGTGCCATTGCCGGAAATCGAGGTAAGCGGCGGGCGGATCAACTTCAAGTTCGGGAATGTGAAATCGATTTTCTATCTCAGCCATGCATCCATAGACATCAGCCCGCCGTCGCCGCGGGGCGGCGACTGGAGCGTGCGATTCGAGGGTGTTCCGGCGCGCACGGACCGGGTTGCGCCCGCCTACGGCGCTTTTCGCGCGCGCGGGCGCTGGCGCCCGGACCCTGTTACGGGCGGCACTGTCGACATCTCGCTCGAGCTCGAGCGAAGCTCGCTGGGAGAAGTCGTCCGGCTGCTGCACGGGCACGACATAGGCGTCCACGGGCAGGTGTCCGCAAGGGCCCACCTTACGGGTCCGGTTTCGGACATCCGCGTCCAGGGCAGGCTCGAAATAAGCGACGTGCACCGCTGGGACCTGATGCCTCCGTACACGGGGTTTTGGCCGTTCGACTGCACAGGTCGGCTGGACCTCATAGGCCAGACGCTCGATCTCGACACCGCGCCCGGCCAGCAGATCGGTTTCGACGTCAGGGCATCCGAATTCCTGCGGCGCCCGAGGTGGGCCGCGACTGTGTCGCTGCACTCCGTTCCCATCGGGCAGGCCGTGACCCTTGCTCGCGAGATGGGCCTGCCCGTCCCCGAGAGACTCGAAGCATCGGGCAAGCTGACGGGCGTCATCGGATATTCGCCCAACTCTGGCATCGCCGGCGTGTTCGGCGCCGATGACGTCTCCGTGCGCGCGCCCGAGACGCCCGAGCTGAAGCTGGCGCATGCCGAACTGGTGATCGGCAGCGACTCCATCCGCCTGACGCCCGTTGCGGTCGCCTTTTCATCGAGCCCGCTCGGCCGGCTCGAAGGTGAGTATTTCTGGCGCTCGCAGACGTTCGACACCGTTCTGACGGCGCGTTCGGCCCCCATAACGGCAACGGCTGCGGCGGCGCGGCTGGTGGGCGGCGCGCCGCTGCTTGAGCAATGGTCGAAGGGAACCTGGCGAGGTCTGGTGCGCTATCAGAAGCGCTCGGAGTCGGACCAGGGCCAGTGGTCCGGCGTGCTCGACGTCGAGGATGCCGAGGTCTCGATAGACGGGCTGGCCGAACCGGTGGTACTTGAGTCCGCCCGCATTTCGCTGCGCGAGCCCGGGATTGTGCTCGACCGCATCCGTGGCCATGCGGGCGAAGTGGAGTTCACCGGCGATTACCGTCTTGTTCCCGCCGCGTCCCACCCTCATCATTTCAGACTGAAAGCCGCGTCCGTTTCGGGGCCGGCGCTTGAAGCGTTGTTGGCGCCGACGCTGCGCCGGGACGAGAGCTTTCTCCGGCGGGCGCTGCGGCTGGGCCGTACCCGCGTACCGGCCTGGCTGGCCTCCCGGCGCGCGGACATCGCATTCCAAATAGGCGAACTGAACGACACGCCGTTGCCTTTGCGCAACGTTCGCGGGCACATTCTCTGGAATGGAGCGGGAGCGGACATTGCGGGATTCTCGGCCCAGAGCGGGGGGTTGTCGGTCACGGGAGACATCTTCGTCAATCTCCGGGGATCCGTGCCAGTCTACCGGCTCGAAGGCGATTTCCGGAACAGGAGATGGGCGGGCGGCGAGTGGGAGGGCGGCGGTGTGCTGGACACCTCAGGAATGGGTGCGGCGATGGTTAAGAACCTGAGAGGGAAGATCGATTTCTCCGGCCGGTCCGTCGAGCTTCCTGGAGAGCGCTTCAGCACGATTTCTGGCCGCTGCGCCCTGATGCCCTCCGGCCAGGAAAAGCCGGTGCTCAAGCTGAGCGATCTCGCGGCAACCGCCGGGGGCGAGGTGTTGCAGGGCCAGGGCGCCGCCGACGCCGAGGGAAACGTGCATCTGGAACTCGGCGCCGGCCCGCGCGCGCTGCGGCTCACAGGAACGCTTTGGCCTTTGAAGCTGGAGGCCCGTCCGTAGGATCCGGGCGGGCCGCCGGCTGGTTACTTCAACTCCTGCACGGGCCGCGTCAGGCCGGCCGAGAGCGCAAGCTGCGTCAGACCGGCTATGTTGTTGACGCCGATCTTCTTCATCATCGTCTTGCGGTAGCTGCGCACGGTTTGCAGGCCGAGGTCGAGCATAACCGCGATCTCTTTACTTGTTTTGCCTTCCGCGACCAGCCGCAGCACCTGCAATTCGCGCGGCGAAAGGGTTTCGAGCGCCGGGGGAAGAGCTTTCGATTCCAGGTCGCCCTTCTGAATCCGGTTCTGAACGCGATCGGTTACCTCCGCGCACAGATAGAAGCCGCCCTTGGCGACTGTCCGCAGCGCATCAACGAGGTCGTCCGAGGAGGCGCTCTTAAGCACGAAGGCGCGCGCCCCGGAGCGTATCGCTCCCACCACCGAACTTTCGTCGTCGTACATCGACAGAATCACGACTTTGCAGTCGGGACAATGCCGCATGATCTCGACGGTTGCTTCAATTCCGTTCAATCCAGGCAGGCCGATGTCCATCAACACCAGCTCCGGTTTCAGGCGCTTGCACGCCTGAACGGCTTCTGCCCCGTTATCGGCCTCGCCGACGACTTTGAAATCTTCCCGCTTTTCCAGAATCGATTTGATCCCGTCGCGGAAGATCTTATGGTCATCGACGATCAAAATCTGGTACGCCATCAGCTCCTCACGCGGGCTGCCCCGCGGGGGTCGGGACCCGTTGAGTGACCCTCACAATTGTACCCCTGCCCGGTGCGCTCGCAATTGATAACCGGAGCCCCGCGGCGGAGGCGTGGCGCCGCATCAGGTGCATGCCAACGCCGCGCTCGAGCGTATTTCCGTCGCGCGGCGAAAAGCCCTTTCCGTTATCACGGATGGTGAGCGACACCCCGGTCTTGATCCTCTTCACCACGACATCAATTTCGGCGGCGCCGGAATGCCGCACGGCATTATCAAGCGCCAGTTCGGAAATCTTGTACATCGCCGCGGCGACACCGGCCGGTGGACGAACAGACGTGTCGTAGTACATTCTAATGACGCCGGCTGAGGCGCGACGGTAACGCTCGGCCAGTTGTTGAAGGCTCGTTTCCAGGCCCGCCTGCCCCGCGGCGGATGGATTGAGCGCCCGGCTCAGATTGCGTACATTGCCGATGGCGCCCTCGATCAGGCGCTGGATATCGCCGATGCGGTTTGCCGCCGATGCGGAAGCATCGGCGATGTCCATGCGCAGCAAGTCGAGTTGAAGGCCGATGGCGCTGAGCACCTGGCCCACTTCGTCATGGAGCAGACGTGAGAGTCGCGCGTTGTCCAACTCCGGGGCGTTCATGCCTGAAACCAGGTTTGCCGAAGAGCGTTTCTGGTCAGGGGCGAACGGCATCAGGGTTACTGCTTTCTGGCGACTGCCTTTCTTGCGGCTGCGGCGACATCGGGCCCGCGCATTCCGTACTTGTCGAGCAGGCCATCTGGCGTACCCGATTCGGCGTAGCCGGTCAGCCCGACGAACTCCATCACGCACGGCGCCGTCTGCGCGACCGCCTGGGCCACGCGGACACCCAGGCCGCTGTCCACCAGGTGCTCTTCGGCGACGACGATGGCGCGCGTTTCCGTTGCCGCGCGCACAACGGCTTCGATGTCCAGCGGCTTCACCGAGTACATGTCGACGACCCGCGCCGAAATGCCTTCGGAGGCGAGAATCTCCCGCGCGCGAAGCGCCTCGAACACCAAAAGGCCGTTCGCTATCAGCGTGACATCCCTGCCGGGGGCCACCTCGATGGACTTGCCGATCACGAACTCCTGCCCCTCGCCGTACACGACGGGCGCTTTCGGCCGTCCGGTGCGGACGAACACCGGGCCCACGTGCGCGGCGGCGGCGCGCACCAGTGCGCGCGTGGCCACCTCGTCCGCCGGGGCGAGGACGGTGAAACCCGGCAGCGAGCACGCCAGCGAGATGTCCTCGATGCTCATCTGCGAGGGGCCGTCTTCGCCGATGGATATGCCGCTGTGGGTGCCGACGATCTTGACGTTCAGTCCAGGGTAGGCGACGGTTACGCGAAGCTGCTCGAATCCCTTATTCAGGATGAAGCAGGAGAAGCTGGACGCGAACGGGATCTTTCCGCACGATGCCAGCCCCGCGGCCACGGCGACCATGTTCGACTCGGCGATGCCGCAGGAAACGAAGCGGTCCGGAAACTCCTTCGCGAACAGGTGTGTCATGGTGGACTTCGAAAGGTCCGCATCCACCACCCACACGCGGTCGTTCTCGCGTCCCAGTTCGGCCAGTGTGCGGCCGAACGCCTCGCGCGTAGCCATACCCAGCTTCAGTTCGGGTTTTGCAGCGGTCGACATTTATGCCAGCTCCTTAAGCGCGAGTTCCACTTCCTGGGGCGTCGGCGCGACGCCGTGATACTTGGGATTGTTCTCCATAAAGGAAACGCCTTTGCCCTTCACGGTGTGAGCGATTACGGCGGTGGGTTTGCCTTTTGTCTGGGCCGCCTCGCGGAAAGCCGCCTGAAGTTGCGGAATTTCGTGGCCGTCCACCTCGATGGTGTGCCAGCCGAAGGCGCGCCACTTGTCCGCCAGGGGTTCCAGCTCCATGATGTCCTTCACGAATCCGTCGAGCTGTATGCGGTTGTAATCGACGATGGCGACAACATTGTCCACCTTGTGGAAAGCGCCGAACATGGCGGCTTCCCAGATCTGGCCTTCCTGGATCTCGCCGTCGCCGAGGATCACGTACGTGCGCGAAGGATTGTTGTCCCGGCGGTTGGCCAGCCCCATGCCCATCGCGATGGACAGGCCCTGGCCGAGCGATCCCGTTGAGGCTTCAAGAACCGGCAGGAAGCGCCGGTCCGGGTGGCCCTGGTAGATGGAGCCGAGCTTGCGAAGCGTCTTCAGCGCGTCCGCGGGCGCATACCCCGCTTCCGCGTAGGCGGCATAGAGCACCGGCGCGGCGTGCCCTTTCGAAAGAATCACGCGGTCGCGTTCAGCCCAACCGGGGTTTGCGGGGTCGTGCCGCATGGTGTCCCAGAACAGCGTGGTCACGATTTCGACGGCCGACAGCGATCCGCCGGGGTGCCCCGATTTAGCGGCCCCGAGCATCTCGATAATGTCCCGCCGTATGCGTTTTGCGATCTGTTTGAGTTCGTCCACACTCTGCGTGCGCTGCATGGTTATAAACCGACTCTATAGCATAGCAACCAGTGCAGGCCGAATACTGTGAAGCGGCTTTAACTTTGCAGTTGACGGAGTATTTCGCGCGAATTGCGCGCCGTGGGGATATCGTTCAGGCGTCAAAAACCTTCCCAAACCAACGCCGGGAACCGGCGCCGGGTCGCGAAGCCGATGCGCTCATAAAGGCGGACGGCATTCTCGTTGGCAGCCGTAACGGTGAGGCTCACGCGCCGGCAGCCCGCCTCCGCCATCGAGCACATGGAGCGGCGCATAATTTCATAGCCGACGCCGTGGCCTTTGAGCGCCGGCGCGACGCACACCTGTGTAATGTGGCCCGTACCCTCTGCCACGATGCTGGAGAGCACCATGGCAACGAGGCGTCCGGTATCGCGCGCCAGGGCTACCCACGATGCCGGGGCGAAAAACGTTCCGCAGCCGGGGTACTGGATGATGTTGTAAAGGAATCGCCGCGCGCCGGCGGCGGAGCGGTACTGGTCGTTGATTTCGCTGTCGATGTGCGACCGGTAAGCGGCCGCTATCAGATGCGCTGCATCGTCCTGGCGGCGCTCGGTCCACTTCTCGAAGACAAGCTTCTCAAACCCGCGCGGGGGCAAGTTGTTCGCGCCGGCGGGGTCCGCCAGCATGAAATTCCTCGGATAGGCGCGCGCATAGCGCGGCAACGGCAGCGGCCGCGCATCAGGGAGCCCGGCCAGCATGAGCTGGGACTCGATTCGACGGACGTGATGCGCGCGCAGCAAACGTCCCACGACGGCGTCGAGAAGCAGCGCTTCGTTCTCGTGCGTGCGGTGCGCCTTTTGAATGTAAAGGTTGCCAATAACGCCTTTACTGTCTTCGCAGACGAAGTAGCAATACCCAAGCTTCTCGCCGGCTGCGTCGAGCACGTAGCCGCTCAGCGCCCGGGCTTCGAGGAAGCGCCGGACCAGGTCCGCCGAGGGGTGAAAATCCCACTCGAGTTCGTCCCGCCACTCGCGGATTTCCTGCTCGAGCAACTCTTCGAGGTCAGCCGCGCGGACCTGCCACAGATCCACGATCTCCGGCTCCGGCGTATCCGGAACGGCGGCCATATATCCGAAGATTACACCCGTCCGCCGCCGAGCCAGCGTTTAATGTTCCGGGTGGCCTGTTTGATGCGCTGATCGTTCTCGACGAGCGCGAACCGGACGTAGCCCTCGCCCATGGGTCCGAAGCCTACGCCGGGCGAGACGGCCACGAGCGCGTTGTCGAGCAACTGCTTGGAGAACTCCAACGATCCGAGGTGCTGGAAACGCTCCGGGATTGGCGCCCAGACGAACATGGTGCCGCGGGGGCGCTCGACGGGCCAGCCGGCTTTGCAGAGCCCCTCAACCAGGACGTCGCGCCGCTCCTGGTAGGTGTCGCGGATCTTTTTCGTGTATTCCGCACACTCCCGAAGCGCCAGTATGGAGGCTATCTGAATGGGCTGGAAGACGCCATAATCGAGGTAGCTTTTAATGCGCGCCAGCGCGGCGATCATGCCGGCGTTGCCGACGCAGAAGCCCACGCGCCAGCCGGCCATGTTGAAGCTCTTCGACATGGAGAAGATCTCGACGGCGACATCCGCGGCGCCTTCAACCTCCATGATGCTGGGGGCGCGGTAGCCGTCGAAGCACAGGTCGGCGTAGGCAAAGTCGTGCACAATCATGGCGCCGTGCTCGCGCGCGAGCGCCACGACGGCGCGGTGGAAATCGATATCCACGCAGTGCGTCGTCGGGTTGTGCGGGAATGAGATGAGAATGATTTTCGGGCTCGGCGAGCCCTTCCTGAACATGTCCTCGAGGCGGTTCAGGAACTCGGCGGGCGTGGGCATGGGGAGCAGGCACGCGGTGCCCTCAGCCATCGTAACCCCCCATTGATGAATAGGATATGCCGGATTCGGCGATACCACGGCGTCGCCCGGGCCAACGACGGCGAACAGCAGGTGAGCCAGCGCGTCCTTTGCGCCCATCGTGACGATTGCCTGCTTGTCGGGATCGAGTTGGACGCCGTAATTGGCGGCGTAACGGCGGACAATCTCCTCGCGCAGGCGGGGAATTCCCCGGGACACGGAATAACGATGGTTCCGCGGATTCCGTGCGGCCTCGATGAGTTTCGAAACAACCACCTCGGGAGTGGCCCCGTCGGGATTTCCCATTCCGAGGTCGACTACGTCGAGCTGTTCTGCGCGCAGTTGTGCCTTGCGGGCGTTTACCTCGGCAAAGACGTAAGGAGGCAACTTCTGTATTCGGTAAAATCCACCCGGAGCACTCATGATTTATCAATAATAGCTTGTAACGGGTTACGTCCGCCTCAGGGGCTTGACAAAAGCCGCGGTCAGGCGTAGAGAACCAGAACAGGGAGGGTGAATGGCCGCCCGGAGCAACCTGGACAGGCCGGAGGCCGAAGAGAAGAAGGTCGTTGTCCTCGAGTTTGTAGCGGCTTTCGCTATCCTTTCGATCATCGCGCTGGTTCTCTACATGGTTTTCAGCTACCGTCCGGCGGCGTGATTTCCTCGCCGCCGGGCGCGGCGTAGCGCGAGCGCACGAACTCGAGCGCCTGGCCGCGATCGGCGAGGATTCCCTCCAACTGTGCGTCCTCGACGGCGCGGAGGATGCGCGCAAAGGCAGGGCCCGGTTTATATCCCGCGGCGATGAGGTCGTGACCCGTGATCAGAGGCGGGGGTTTCAGCGACTGGGGAGGCGCCGCGGCGAGCTTCTCTTTAACGAACTCGTAGTTGTCGAGCCAGCCGTGGCTCGCCACGCAGTCCAGGCGGTGCAGCTCGAGATGTTCCTCAAACCCCTCCATGCGCATGAAGCGCTTGAGCGTGCTCTCGCGCATTTTGCGTACGTCCTTGAAACGCAGATGGTTGCGGATGAGCTCCTCCACGCGCCGGGTTTCATCGCTGGAGAAACGCAGGCGCCGCATTATTCCGACGGCCATCGCGGCGCCGGTCTCGGCGTGCTGGTCGAAGCGGATGCGGTCCGCCAGGCGGAATGTGGGCGGCTTGCCGACATCGTGAAGCAGGACGGCGAGGGCAAGGGTGACGCTCGGGTTCCGGAGGCGCTCGAGCATCATGAGCGTGTGGGTCCAGACGTCGCCTTCGGGATGGAACTCGGGCGGCTGCCCGACGCCTTTCATCGCCGCGACCTCGGGCAGGATATCGGCCAGCAGGCCGGTGGAATCCAACAACTCGAAGCCGCGCCGGGCGGCGCCTTCGGTCAGGATGCGGACGAGTTCGTCGCGCACGCGCTCGGCGGAGATGGCGCGTATGCTGGAGTGCAGCCGGCAGATAGCTTCGAAAGTGCGCTCTTCGATGCTGAATCCGAGCCGCGCGGCGAAGCGCACGGCGCGCAGCATGCGCAGGTGGTCCTCGGCGAAGCGGCGCGTGGGGTCACCGACGGCCCGGATTTGCCGTGCGGCGAGGTCGGCGCGGCCGCCCACGAAATCGAGCACCTCGCCCGAAACAGGGTCGAGCAGCAGGGCATTTATGGTGAAATCGCGGCGCAGCACGTCCTGGCGGGGATCCGTCTCAAACTCCACGGCAACGGGGTGACGGCCGTCGAGGTAGGAATGGTCGCTGCGGAACGTGGCCACCTCCACCTCCGCGCCGCCGCCGCGAACGAGCACGACGCCGAAGTGAGCGCCGACGAGCTGCGCCGAGGGAAAAAGGGCCAGGACGGCCTCGGGGCGGGCGTCGGTGGCGACGTCGTAATCCTGCGGTTCGCCGCCGAGCAGGATATCGCGCACGCAACCGCCGACCAGGTATGCCTGGTAACCGGAGTCGCGCAGCCGTGAGACGATGCTGCGCGCCAGAGCACCGCTGTCAGAGCCCGGCATTCATAAGCATCGTAGAATAATCGAAGTAAGGCGTATTTGAACCGAATGTCTCTGCCAGGTAAGACGGCCCCCAAGGTCGTAGTTGCAACCACAGTAGCGCTCTCGTTCATCTCGTTTTGGCGCGGAGCCGCCATCGTTCTGGGCGACCTGGCATCGTCGTCGTATTACGCCGGCGGCATAGCCGAGCAGGCGGTCGGCCCCGCGGCGCCCTGGTTGGTGCTGGGGGTGATGCTGTTTGCCTTCGCGGTCCGCAGCATCTATCTCGAGAGCTCCAGCATGTTCGTGCGCGGCGGCGTGTACGTCGTGGTGCGCGACAGCATGGGGCCGTTCATCGCGCGGCTGTCGGTATCGGCGCTGGTTTTCGACTACATCTTGACGGGGCCGATCAGCTCCGTCAGCGCCGGCCAATATCTGGCGCATCTGGCGAACGAGATCGCCGGGATGACGCACATCAGCGCGCGGCTGAACACGAACGAGTTTGCCGCCGTGTTCGGGCTGGCGGTCACCTTTTATTTCTGGAGGCTGAACCTCAAGGGCGTGCAGGAATCGAGCACGCAGGCGCTCAGGATCATCCAGATCATGACCGTCATGCTGGTGATACTGCTCTTCTGGGCGCCATTGACTTTGCTGATTCGCGGCGGGGCTTCGCTTCCGCCCGCGCCCACCGTCAAGAATCTGGAGCTGGGACGGGAAGCCGCCGGATGGTGGCACAGCCTGGGGCTGCTGAACATACCCGTGATCGTCTTCACGGTAGCGTTCGGGCACGCCGTGCTATCGATGAGCGGGTTCGAGACGCTGGCGCAGGTCTATCGCGAGATCGCCTCCCCCAAACTGAAAAACCTGAAGATCGCCGCCAACATCGTGTGCGTGTACGCACTGATCTCAACAGGTGTGATCACGCTGCTCGCGTACATGGTGATTCCCAGGGCGCTGCACCCGCAATACTATGAAAACCTCATCGGCGGCCTTGCCATGCACCTGGCGGGCCCGCAGCTCCTGAAGCTGCTGTTTCATGGGTTCGTGGTGCTGGTAGGCGTGCTGATCCTGTCATCGGCCGTGAACACGTCCATGATCGGCGCCAATGCCGTGCTGAACCGCGTAGCGGAAGATGGTGTGCTGCTCGACTGGTTCCGGCTGCCGCACCGCAAGTATGGCACCACCTACCGCCTGCTCAACCTGGTGGTTTATCTACAGCTCGCCACCATCATTCTCAGCCGCGGCGACGTGTACGTCCTGGGCGAGGCGTACGCTTTCGGCGTTGTCTGGAGCTTCCTGTTGAAGTCGGTGGGCGTGCTTGCGCTGCGCTACCAGCGTCACGATCAGGAGTACAAGACCCCGCTCAATTTCCGCATCCGTGGGGTCGAGATCCCCGTGGGTCTGATACTCACGACTCTGGTCTTGCTGATGGTCGCCATCGCGAACCTGCTTTCGAAAAAGGTGGCCACCATCTCGGGCGTTTCATTCACTCTGCTGCTTTTCGCGGTGTTCACGATTTCCAACCGGATAAACCAGCGGCGGCAGAGGCGCGCGGTGGCGCTGGGTGAGGAAGCGTTTCTGGAGCACTTCAATCTGGAGGCGCAGCCGCAGATCGGAGCGGAGACGGTTCACGCCCGGCCCGGCTGCGTGCTGGTTGCGGTCCGCGACCCCAACCGCCTGCGCCATCTCCAGCAGGTTCTGGCGAAGACCAATCTGCGGCGTCACGACATAGTGGTGATGACGGTGCGCCCGGTCCATACGCGGTCCGGGGAATACGAACTGTCGGCGGACCAGTTCTTCACCGATTACGAACAGGAACTGTTCAGCCACGTGGTGGCGCTGGCGGAAAAACAGGGCAAGCCGGTGGAGTTGCTGGTTGTTCCAGGCGGCGACGCGTTCGACGCCATGGTGCAGACAGCGGCGAAGATCAAAGCCTCGCGTCTGGTAACGGGCCGTTCCGAGCGCATGTCCACGGACGAGCTGGCGCGGCGGATCGGCCTGGCCTGGGAGAGACTGCCCGAACCGCGGCACCCGTTCTCGCTGGAGATCATAAGCCCGGAACCGCCGAGCGTTTACGTGAACCTGGGTCCGCACCCGCCCCGGCTGTGGCCGGAGGACGTGGACCGCGTGCACGACCTGTGGCTGGAGTTGTCGGACAACCGCGAGTTCGGCTCGCGCCTGCATCACCGGGACATAGTGAGCGTTGCGCTGCGCAGGCTTGCCGAGGAGTTGCACAGCCCCGAGCAGCGCGAGCAGATCGTCGAAGAGATCAGGCGGGAGCTTCGCACCGACGGCGAGCATCAGGCCGGATCGGGCCGGCCATACCCTCCCGAGCCGCCGGTGTCGGAGCCGGAAACCGAAGAAGGCGGCGACGAGAAGAAAACAGGCTTAATAGGCAGGCCCGATGCGGGCAGCTCCGGCCGGCGGTGATATATTTGAAGTTGCTTGAAGTTCAGAGCGCTGATTTTCGCCGTTCTCGCGGTCCCTCTTATGGGGGCGGGTGCGGAACGCGTCGTCGCCGTTAACATCGACGGCGTCGTGCATCCGGTCACCTCCGAAATCGTCGGCCGCGCCATCGAACTCGCCGCGCACGGCAACGCCTCGGCGCTGCTGATCCGGCTCAACACGCCGGGCGGTCTGGTGGAAGCCACACGGCAGATTACCGGGAAGATCGTCGCCTCGCCCGTTCCGGTGATCACGTACGTGACGCCCAGCGGCGGGCGCGCCGCATCCGCCGGTTTCTATATTCTCGAGGCGGGCGACATCGCCGCCATGGCGCCCGGGACGAACACCGGCGCCGCAACTCCGGTGCTTTTCGGGTCCGAACCCGACCCCGTGCTCCGCAACAAGCTCAACAACGACGCAGCGGCTTCGCTCCGCAGCATCACCACGAAGCGCGGAAGGAATGCGGAGCTGGCGGAGAAGACGGTCGTCGAGAGCAGGTCGTTCACGGACAAAGAGGCGCAGGAGAACAACCTGATTGAGATTGTAGCGGCTGACGAAGGCGATCTCTTCCGCCAGATCAGCCGGCGCGAGTTTTCGCGTTTCGGCGGGCAGCGCGTGCGTTTGAACCTCGATAACCCGCAGGTGATCGAGTACGAGCCGACGCTCCGCGAGCGCATAATCTCGGCCATCGCCGACCCCAACCTGGCGCTGGTGCTGCTTGTAATCGGAGCGCTGGGAGTATACGTGGAGTTCACTTCTCCGGGGCTGATCTTTCCGGGCGTACTTGGGGCTATTCTCGTGCTGATGGGCCTCTCGGCGTTGTCGGTGCTTCCCATCAACTGGGTAGGCGTGGCGCTGCTGGCGCTTGCCTTCGTGCTGTTCGTGCTGGAGGCGAAGATAACCTCGCACGGGCTGCTCGGCGCGGGCGGCGCAGTGTCGATGGTGCTCGGCGCGATGCTGCTGATAGACTCTCCCGTCCCGGAAATGCGCGTTCATCTATCGACAGCGCTCGGGCTCGCGCTTCCGTTTGCAATTATCACCGTGGTTCTGGTCTCGCTGGTCTTGCGCGCGCGGGCGAACAAGGTGATCACCGGCGCGGCGGGCATGCTGGATTCCATCGGCGTGGCGCACACGGCGCTCTCGCCGAAAGGCAAGGTTCTCATTCAGGGCGAGTACTGGGACGCCGTGTCGTCCGCGCCCGTGCCTCAGGGCGCGCGCGTGCGCGTGACCCGCATCGAAGGGCTCACGCTCGAAGTGGAGCCCGCAAGCACAACTCCGCAGGAGCATTAGATGCCATTCGGAATCGGTTACATCGTTGTATTCATCATTGCACTGTATCTGCTGGCCTCCATCAAGATTCTGGCCGAGTACGAGCGGGGAGTGATCTTCCGCCTCGGCCGCGTGCTGCCGAAAACCAAGGGCCCCGGCATAGTGCTGGTGTTTTCGCCCATCGACCGCATGGTGCGCACATCGCTTCGCGTGGAAACGCTCGAGGTGCCGCCGCAGGACGTGGTGACGCGCGACAACGTCACCGTGAAGGTGAACGCGGTGATTTATTTCCGCGTGCTCGATCCTATTAAAGCCGTCATACACGTGTCGAACTACCTGTACGCCACCTCGCAGCTTGCGCAGACCACGCTTCGAAGCGTTCTTGGCGAGGTGGAGCTGGACGAACTGCTGAGCGCGCGCGAGAAGTTGAACCTGCGCCTCCAGTCCGTGCTCGACCAGCACACCGATTCCTGGGGTGTGAAGGTTGCCATGGTCGAGGTTAAGCAGGTGGATCTGCCGGACCAGATGATCCGCGCCATCGCCCGGCAGGCCGAAGCCGAGCGCGAGCGCCGCGCGAAGATCATCCACGCCGACGGCGAGTTTTCGGCCGCCGAGAAGCTCGCCCAGGCGGCAAGTCTCATCCAGCAGGAGCCCGCTGCGATCACGCTGCGCTACTTGCAAACGCTGGTGGAAATCGGCAGCGAGCACAACACCACTATCGTGTTCCCGCTGCCCGTCGATATAATTCCTAGCTTGACGAAGGCTCTGGCGGCCCAATCGAACAAGTGACGGGGAGGAGCATGTCGCGGACGGGGGAAGACGAGTACGAACTGGTTGTGGGCAACCGTCACGTGCTGAGCGTGGTGTTTGTCCTGATAGTACTGTTCGGGGTGTTCTTTTCGCTGGGATATTTCGTGGGGCGGAACTCGAGCGGCGATGCGCCGGCACAACCGCAGACACCGCAGACCGCCCCGGCGGCGCACGGCGTCAGCCAGCCTAAAGAAGCGCCTCCGCAGTCCGAGACGGCGCTCTCCGAGATTCCGATCGCGCCCGGTGAAGCGCAGGTGAGCACCGGCACCGCGCCGGCAGCCGGGCCCCAGCAGGAAGCCGCGGCATCCACGAAGCCTGCCGGCACAACCGCCCAGCCCGCCCCGGAACCGGCGCGAGCTGCGCCCGCGGCGCCCGGCCTCGCGGCGCCCGCGCCGGGTGAGACATATCTCCAGGTTGTGGCGGTCAAGCGCGCCGAGGCGGAGGTGGTGGCGGATCTGCTGAGGCAGAAGGGTTTTCACGCGATAGTGGCTCCCGTGGTGGTGGACGGCGTGGCTGCGGACGACCTGTTCCGCGCGCTGGTCGGCCCCCTGAAGGACGCCGCGGAGGTGGCGCGGACCAAATCCCAGCTCGAAGCGGCGGGCTTCAAGCCGATCGTACGAAAATATTAGTTGGTGCCTGAATCACAGCCGGGCCGGCGGCTGCCGCCCTGGCTCCGCAAAAGCAATACGCACTTCGTCCCCGTGCACGAGCTGAAGGCGGGGCTGCGGCAGCGCGGCCTGCACACCGTTTGCGAGTCCGCGCGCTGCCCGAACCTGCACGAGTGCTTCGAGCGCGGGACGGCCACGTTCCTGATCCTGGGCGGTGTATGCACGCGCAACTGCGGTTTTTGCGCCGTCGCGAAGGGCCGGCCGGCGCCGCTGGACCCGCTGGAACCGGAAAACGTGGCAAGGATGGCCGCGCGCATGGGGCTGGAATACGTCGTCCTCACCAGCGTCACGCGAGACGACCTTGAAGACGGGGGCTCGGCGCACTTTGCGGCGACCGTCGCGGCCGTCAGGCGCGAGTGTCCCGGCGCGCGCGTCGAGGTGCTCACGCCCGATTTTCGCGGCGACACGGCGGCTGTCGCACGGGTGCTCGACGCCGCGCCGCAGGTGTTCAATCACAACCTGGAGACAGTGCCGCGCCTTTACAGGACCGTGCGCCCGCAGGCGGACTACAGGCGCTCGCTGGACGTGCTGGCGTTCGCGGCGCGCAGGGGCGCGCTGGTGAAATCGGGGCTGATGGCGGGCCTCGGCGAGCGCGACGACGAAATCCGCGCGGCGCTCGGAGACATGCGCCGGGCGGGCGTCAGCATAGCGACAATCGGCCAGTATTTGCAGCCGTCGCGGCGCAATTTGCCGGTGGCCGAGTACGTCCATCCCGATCGCTTCGAGAGCTGGCGCGAGTACGGTCTCTCGATCGGATTCACAACGGTATTCAGCGGTCCGTTCGTGCGGAGTTCCTATATGGCGGACCGCGTGAGCGGGCGGACGTGATGTTGAACTACGCGCTTGCGATCGCCACCGCGGGGCTGCTGGTCCTTACGTTCCCCGGGGAAGGCCTGGCGTTTCTGGCGCCGGTTGCGCTGGCGCCGCTGCTGTACGCGGTGGCGCGCGAGCAGCACGGCTGGAAGCGTTTTCTGCTCGGCTACACGGCGGGAATCGCATTCTGGGGAGGGTCGTGCTACTGGATACATTACGTGCTCGGGCGCTACGCCGGCATGAGCGCGGCGATGGCCTGGCTCGGCTTCGCGGGCTTCCTGCTGTACAAATCCCTGCAATTGGGCGGGTTCGCGTGGCTGGCGGGCCCGGCGATGCGCACGCGCTGGGCTATTCTGGCTGCTCCGGCGTTGTGGGTTGCGATCGAGTGGACGCACGCATTATCCGGCTTCAGCTGGTTGCTGCTCGGCAATGCGGGAATCGACATGAACATACCGATGCGCCTGGCGCCGTACACGGGCGTATGGGGGTTGTCGTTCGTGTTCGCGGCTACGGGGACGGCGCTTGCGCTCGTCGCGCTGAGGCGGCCGCGGCGCGAGCTGGCCCCCCTGGTGGCGCTGCCGCTGGTGCTGATTCTGCCCGCCCTGCCCGCTCCGCAGCGCGGCACGGAGGCCGCCGTTCTGGTGCAGCCGGACATCTCCGAAAGCGCCGACTGGACTCCGCAGTGGGTCGAGCGCCAGCAGCAGAGACTACTGCGGTTGTCGGCCGGAGCGGCGCTGAACCAGGCCGGCCGCACACCGGCGCTTATCGTCTGGCCGGAGGCGCCGGCGCCCATCTACTACGAGGGCGACCCGCGCATCCGCGAGCAGATAAACGAGCTGGCGAAGAGCACGGGCGCCTACGTCGTATTCAACACGGCGCCGCGGAACAGAGCGGGCGAGGTGCTCAACTCCGCCGTGATCGTCAGTCCGGCAGGGAAGCCTCTGGGGCAGTACGACAAGATGAACCTGGTGCCGTTCGGCGAGTTCGTGCCCTGGCCGTTTGCCGGGCTGGTTTCGAAAATCTCGACGGAGGCGGGTGATTTCACCGCGGGCGCGAAGCAGACGGTGCTGCCCGCGGGCGCGCACAAGGTGGGTGCGTTCGTGTGCTACGAATCGGTGCTGCCGGGCTTTGTGCGGAAGTTTGCCGGTAAGGGCGCCGAGGTATACGTGAACATTTCGAATGACGGCTGGTTCGGACGGTCGGCCGCGCGCGACCAGCACCTGGCGATCGCGCGCATGCGCGCGGCCGAGAACCGGCGCTGGATCCTGCGCGCCACGAACGACGGGATCACCGCGACCATAGATCCCGCCGGGCGCGTGTGGCGGCGCTTGCCCTCTTTCGTGCCGGGCGCCATGGAGACGGGGTTCTCGTGGATCTCCGGCACGACGTTCTACTCCCGCCACGGCGACTGGCTGGTATGGTTGTGCATGCTGGGCGCGGCGGGGGGAATCGCGGCGGGCTTGCGCAAGCCGGCGCCGGCGGAAGCGAAGCGGGCAAGCACGAGTCCAGGGCCGGGGGATTGAGCCGCCGTTCAGGGTAGCGGCGCGCGCGGCCGGGGGGCGATAATTTAGTTTACGGCCCTGCTTCCGCATGGATCCCCGTTACATTCGTAACTTCTCGATAATCGCGCACATCGACCACGGCAAGTCGACGCTGGCCGACCGCCTGCTCGAGATCACGGGCGCGCTGTCCCAGCGGGAGATGATGGAGCAGGTGCTCGACTCGATGGACCTCGAGCGCGAGCGCGGCATCACCATAAAGGCCCATTCGGTCCGCCTGGAGTATCGTGCTTCGGACGGCAACCTGTACCAGCTCAATCTGATCGACACGCCCGGCCACGTGGATTTCACGTATGAGGTTTCGCGCAGCCTTCAGTCCTGTGAAGGCGCGCTGCTGGTAGTCGACGCATCTCAGGGGGTCGAGGCGCAGACGCTGGCCAACACGTATCTCGCGATCAATCACAACCTCGAGCTGATCCCGGTAATCAACAAGATCGATCTGCCGGTCGCCGAGCCGGAGCGAGTTCGCGAGCAGATCGAGCAGGTGATCGGCCTGGACGCGCACGACGCGCTGCTCGTCAGCGCCAAAACGGGCCAGGGCGTGCACGAGATGCTCGAGGCGATTGTGCGGCGCATCCCGCCGCCCAAGGGTTCGCCCGATGCGCCGCTGCGCGCGCTCATCTTCGATTCCTGGTTCGACACGTACCGCGGCGTGATTACGCTCGTGCGCGTAGTCGACGGGCGGCTGCGCACCGGCCAGAAGATCCGCCTGTGGTCGAACGGGAAAACTTACGAGGTGGAGGGGCTCGGGTACCAGTCGCCGAAGCCAGTGCCGGTGGAGGAACTGTCCGCGGGCGAGGTCGGATTCATGTTCGCGAACATCAAGACGGTGGCGGACGCGGAGATCGGCGACACCATCACGGACGACGCGAAGCCCGCCCCGGAGCCGCTGCCCGGCTTCGAACACATGAAGCCGATGGTGTTCGCCGGGCTGTACCCGGTGGAGTCCCACGAGCACGGCTTGCTGCGCGACGCGCTCGAAAAGCTGCGCCTGAACGATTCGGCCCTCAGTTTCGAGCCGGAGCACTCCGCGGCGCTCGGTTTCGGGTTCCGCTGCGGGTTCCTTGGCCTGTTGCACATGGACATCGTGCAGGAGCGTCTGGAGCGCGAGTTCAACATCGACCTGGTAACCACGGCGCCGGGCGTGAAATACCGCGTGCTCACGCGCGGCGGGGGGTGGGAGGAGATCGACAACCCGACGAAGTGGCCCGACCCCGCCAACATCGAAGAAATCGAAGAGCCCATCATCGAAGCCACGATCATCACGCGCGAGGAGTACATCGGCGAGATTTTGAGGCTGCTCGAGGAGAAGCGCGGCGAGCAGCGCAAGTTCGAGTACATCGGCACGGGCCGCGTGTTGCTGGTGTACTCGCTGCCGCTGAACGAGATTGTCCTCGACTTTTACGACCGTCTGAAGACGGTCTCGCGCGGATACGCTTCGCTCGATTACCATCTGGCGGGTTACCGCAGCTCGCCCATGGTGAAGCTGGACGTGCTGGTGGCTGGAGAACCGGTGGATGCGCTCTCGATGATCATTCACAAGGACCACGCCTACGAGCGCGGCCGCGAGTTCATTTCGCGGCTGCGGAAGCTGATCCCGCGGCAGATGTTCGAGGTGGCGCTGCAAGCGGCTATCGGCAACCGCGTGATCGCGCGCGAGACGATTTCGGCCATGCGCAAGAACGTGCTCGCGAAGTGCTACGGCGGCGACATCACGCGCAAGCGCAAGCTGCTCGAGAAGCAGAAAGAAGGAAAAAAGCGCATGAAGCGCGTTGGCCGCGTGGAGATTCCGCAGGAGGCGTTCCTGGCGGTGCTGAAGGTGGGTACTCCGGACGAGAGTTGACGCGCCCGGCGCGCCCGCTCAGCCCTTAATCACTCCCATCGGCCGCAAGCGGGCCACTTTGCGCGCGAGTCCGGCGCGGTGCACGACCTCGATCACCTCGTCGACATCCTTGTAAGCTTCGGGAACTTCCTCGGTGATGCCGTCGCGCGTTTCGCTGCGTACGATGATTCCCTTCTGCTCGAGCGCTTCCCGCACCTCGCGCGCATTGCGGCCCTTGCGCGCGGCGGTGCGGCTCATCAAACGGCCCGCGCCGTGGCAGACGCTGCCGACCGTTTCCTTCATCGCGCCCGCGGCGCCAACCAGAATCCACGACGCCGTTCCCATGCTGCCGGGAACCAGGACGGGCTGGCCGGTGTGTTCGTACGCAGCGGGCAATTCGGCGTGGCCCGGCGGGAAGGCGCGCGTGGCCCCCTTGCGGTGAACGAGAACGTCGCGGCGCTCCCCGTCCACCAGGTGCTGCTCGCGCTTGGCGATGTTGTGGCAGACGTCGTAGATAAGGTCGGCGTGAACGCCGTCTCCAAAAACCTTGCGCAGCGCACCGCGGAGAAAGTGCTGTATGACCTGGCGGTTGGCCCACGCGAAGTTCGCCGAAGCGCGCATGGCGCCCAGGTATGCCCGGCCCTCCGGCGAGTGGATGGGGACGCAGGCGAGCTGGCGATCGGGGACCGTGATTCCGTACTTCTGCATAGCCGCGCCCATGTGCGCGAGGTAGTCGGTGCAGACCTGGTGCCCGAGCCCGCGAGAGCCGCAATGTATCAGCACGCAGACCTGGCCGGCGCCGATGCCCATTGCACGCGCGGCGGCTTCGTCGTGCACCTCATCGACGAGCTGTATCTCCAGGAAGTGGTTGCCGCTGCCGACGGTGCCGAGCTGCGGCCGGCCTCGCTCCTTCGCGCGCGCCGATACGGCCGCCGCGTCGGCCTCCTCGAGGCACCCGCCCTGCTCGGTGAATTCGGCGTCTCGAGGCTCTCCGTAGCCGTTCTCCACTGCCCAGCGCGAGCCGTGTACGAGCACGTGTTCCAACTGCTCGTTGTTGATGCGCACCGGCCCTGCGCCCCCGGTGCCGCAGGGCACATCGCGGAAGCACTGGTTTACGAGCTCGTGGATTTTCGGCTGAACTTCGCGGGCGGTAAGCGAGGTTCGCACAAGCCGCACACCGCAGTTGATATCGAAGCCCACGCCGCCGGGCGAAACGACGCCGTCCTTCCAGTCCATCGCGGCGACGCCGCCGATGGGGAAGCCGTAGCCCTGGTGGATATCGGGCATGGCCAGACTGTGCCCGACGATGCCGGGGAGCATGGCGACGTTCATCGCCTGCTGCAACGACAGGTCGCGGCGGATGTGCTCCATCAGCCGCGCGCTCGCATACACGATTACGTCCGTTCGCATGCCGTGCGCGGCATCGCGCGGTATGCGGAAGCGCACCTCATCGATCTGCTCGACCGGGATCTCGCGCTGCATGGCTGACTCCGGTTCTCAGACATCCAGGTAGACGTCGGCGAACCAGCCCGCGGCATCTTTCTCTACACGGAGCTGGTGATAAGTCACCGCCTTTACGATCAGTTTCGCATGGTGGCGCGCGGGGTCGAATGGTTCTCCGAGCGCTTCACCACGGACGCGTCCCGGCGTCATCTCAAGCACTCGGAAACGCCTCATCGCGATGCGCCGGCCGTCGTAAAGAAACAACACCTCGCTGAGCCAGTTGACGAGCAGCGCTTCGCGATCCTCGCCCTGCGCTTCGACGGTGTAGCGCTGGACCGGCTGAACGTTTTCCGGATCCAGCGCTATCGAAATCAGCGCTTCGGCGGCGGATTCGAACAATTCCTGAAGAGTCCGGCCGCGTGCGCGGAACCCGATATCGGCCGTATGCTCGAGAATCTCAAACATGCGCTGTTATTTCCTCCGTGACCGGCGCTTCTTCAGGTACAAGCTGCCTCCCGGGATCGATGCGCAGACACAGCACTGCGCTTACCAGCAACATTATGGCCATCGGCGCCAGGACCACGTCGAAGCGGCTGTGCCCGAGGCTCTCGGCGAAACCGCCGAACCAGGTGATCAGGTATCCAAACGAACTGCCCGGCCATATTCATAGAGCCGGTGACCGCGCCGGCGCTCTTGCGGCCCACGCCCAGGCAAACCGCCCAGGCGACCGGGAGCATGAACCCGGAGCCCGCGAACGCCAGCGACAGCAGCACCACCACGCTGAGGAACTTGCCGGCTGTAAACCAGACCAGCGCCATGCACATTGCCGAAAACGCATGCCCGCTCGAGCCCACAATGCGCCGGCCCCAGCGCACGCCCACAGTGTTGCACAGGTGGCCGCTTGTGTCCCGCCGGGCAGGTTCGCGCACCTGCCGAAGGCGAACGGCAAAGAGCGTAGGCGGCGGCGACAACGCCCGTCGCCCAACCACAGAGTTCGGGCGGGGTGTGGAGGCCACTCTGCATTCTCGGCCCCGCGGCCGCTATGCAGACGCGGCCGGTGTGCGTTTTGATCGACAGCACGAACGACATGCCGAGCACATCCCGGGCGCGTACGCGCCGCCGGCGTCTCGCGCGTAACGGCCGGCGCCGCAGTATGCTGGAAACCTGAATGCGTTTTCCCGGATTGCACTTTCTACGGAATTTGGTGGAGCGCCGCAACCTGATCGTTCAACTGGTGCGGCGCGACTTCTCACAGCGGTTTGTGGGCTCGTCCGCGGGCTGGCTTTGGGGAGTAGTGCATCCGCTGGTACTGCTTGTGAGCTGGGTCTTCGTGTTCCAGGTGTGCATGCGCATTGCGCCGCCGCCGGAGGCGCTCAACAGCAACTACGCCCTATACCTGTTTTGCGGTTTCCTCCCCTGGATGCTTTTCCAGGAGACGGTGCAGCGTTCCGCCACCTGCCTTCCGGACCAGCAGAACCTCATCACGAAGACGGTTTTCCCGGCCGAAGTAATCCCCGTCTCGGTGTTCCTGTCCTCGCTGGTGAATCACGCCATCGCGCTGGTGCTGGCCATAGGCGCGATCGCGGCGGTGGATATCTACAAACTGAAGGCGCTGCATCACCTGGGCCCGGGCCTGCTGTTCCTTCCGGCGTACACGGTTGGGGTCGGTCTGTTCGCGATCGGGATTGCGTGGATAGTCTCAAGCCTTCACGTGTACATCCGGGATACGGCGCAGGTGCTGTCCGTCATAATGACCTTCTGGTTCTGGTTCACGCCGATCTTCATTTACGAGAGTCTGGTGCCGGAGCGCTTCCGTTTCGTGCTGCGGCTGAATCCGCTGGCGTACGTCGTGCGCGGCTACCGGGCGGCGCTGCTCTCCGATAAGCCGCTTGACGTGCGCGATTTCGCCGTGATCGCCGCCGCCGGGGGCGCAACATTCGTGGTGGGCGGGCTGGTCTTCCGGCACCTGAAGCGCGGGTTCGCGGATGTGCTGTAGAAGAGCATCGCGTTCCGGCGCGCGATCCAGGTAGACTCATAAGAGAACCCCGCCGTAGCCGGTTCTGAAGCAGTTCTCATGGTTGAGCGCAGCGGTAGCGCATCGCTTCGTGACGGATGCGGCACCTGGTACTGTTTTGTGTTATGGAGCGCAGGCTGACAGCGCACGTGAAAGCCGCCGGTTGAGCGTCCAAGCTGAGTCCAAAGGTTTTGGACCAGGTCCTGGCGCGCGTTCCGGCCGCGCCGAACGAAAACGTTCTGGTCGGGTTTGAGGCGTCCGACGATGCGGGCGTGTACAAGCTCTCGGACACGTGTGCGCTGGTCCAGACGGTCGATTTTTTCACGCCTATAGTCGACGATCCGCGGACCTTCGGCGCGATTGCCGCCGCCAACGCGCTCAGCGATATATATGCAATGGCGGGCCGGCCCATATCCGCTTTGTCGATCTTGGCTTACCCGCGCGAGGGGGATCTCGACACGCTCGAAGCGATTCTTCGCGGCGGCATGGACAAGATGACGGAGGCGGGATGCGCCGTCATAGGCGGGCACAGCGTGGCGGACGACGAGATCAAGTTCGGCTACGCCGTCACGGGCGTGGTGAATCCGCACCGCATCGCGACCAATGCGGGCGCGCGCGAGGGCGACGTGGTCATGTTCAGCAAGGCGCTGGGGACGGGAGTAATCGGCACGGCGCTGAAGCGCGGCATTGCCAGCCCGGAACACGTGCAGGCGGCCATCGATTCAATGCTCACTCTGAACCGCGAGGCCGGCGAGATGATGGAGCTGCACAACGTACACGCGTGCACCGATGTCACCGGCTTCGGCCTTATCGGCCACGTTCGCGAGATGGCGCTTGCCAGCGGCTACACGTTCGAGATTGAAGTGGAGCGCGTGCGGTTCCTGCCCGGCGCGCTCGACTACGCGCGCGAAGGCGCCGTTCCCGGCGGGCTCAAAAACAACCGCGACTTCGCCTCGTGCCAGGTGGACAAGCGGCGCGAGCTCGCGCCCGAGGTGGAGGCGCTGTTGTACGACCCTCAGACGTCCGGCGGGCTGCTGATAACCGTCTGCGAGCGGGACGCGAGCGCGCTCGAGCTGAACTACGATGGGTTCTACCGCGTAGGACGTGTTCTGCCGGCGCGGGATTTCCCCATCGTCCTCGTGTAATATCGGGTTGATGAACAGAAGAGACTTCGCACGCCTGTCGGCGGGCGCAGTAGTGTACCGCGTGGCCGGTGCGGCCGCCCGCACGGCGCCGGCTGCCGGCGCCAATGATCAAATCGGCATGGGTTTCATCGGGGTCGGCATTCGCGGGGATTTTCTGCACGGCGCTTTCCGCCGGATCCCGGGCGTCCGCGCCGTCATGGCCGCGGACGTTTACGACGGGCACCTGAAGCACGCGAAGGAACTGGGCGAAATCGAGACCACCCGCGATTACCGCGCGGTGCTCGACCGCAAGGATATCGATGCGGTCGTCATCGCCACGCCGGACCACTGGCACAGGCAAATGGTGCTGGATGCGCTCTCGGCCGGCAAGCACGTTTACATCGAGAAGCCTCTGACGTGGTCCATGGAGCAGGGGCCGGAAATCATCGCCGCCGTTGAGCGCAGCGGCAAAGTGCTGCAAGTGGGCAGCGGCGGCGGCACCTCGGCGCTGGCGTTGAAGGCGCGCGAACTGGTGAAGTCGGGCGCACTCGGCAAGATCAGCATGATCCGCATGTCGAACAACCGGAACACGGCCGAGGGGGCCTGGGTGTACGCCATTCCGCCGGACGCCTCGCCGCAGACCATCGACTGGGCGCGCTTCGAGGGTCCGGCGACCGTGCATCGCCCCTTCGACCCAAAGGTGTTTTTCCGGTGGCGCTGCTGGTGGGAGTACTCGGGCGGCGTGGCGACGGACTTGTTTGTGCATCTGCTTACGTGGCTGCACTCCGTAATGGACGTCCCCGGGCCCGACGCCGTCGTCTCGCAGGGAGGCCTGTACCGGTGGCGGGATGGCCGCACCGTGCCGGACGTGATGAACAGCGTTTACGAGTACCCAGGATTCATCGCCGACATGTACGTGAACCTTAATAACTCGCGAACGTTCCAGGGCGCCACCATCATGGGCGCCGATGCTACGCTCGTTATCGAGAGCGGGGATTCCATGACGCTCTACCCCGAGCCCGTGGACAACGGCGTGCAGCAGTATGCGACCGATTGCTGGCCTATAGAGCTGCGCAAGGACTATTTCCAGTCAAAGGGTTACAGCGCCGACGGGCATCCGCTGAAACCCGAGCCCGCGGTCAAACCCAAACAGACCATCACGGTGGAGCATGGCCCCACGCACCAGGAAACCTTCATAGCCGCTGTCCGCGACGGCAAGGCGCGCGTCGAGACTGCTTTGGATGGCCACCATGCGGCTGCCGCTGCGCACATGGCCAACAAGGCCTACCGCGAGGGCAGACGCGTAACGCGCGAAGCTTAGGCAAGTCGAAACCAGACTCACGCGAACGCCAGGCTGAATGAGTCTATGCTGCATTGCTAACTTTGGTTATCTCAACATACACCTTAAGTTCCATATCGTCAGTGCCGGGGAATGTAGTACTAGTTCTAGTACAAAGTAAATGAACCTATCGTAGACTTTTTGTTGCAACGCGAGCCCGAACGGCTGTATCAAATAAGCAGGCATTGATCTCGGGAATTCGGGCACTACTCCGGCTTCCTCACCTTCCACTGCCAGACCATCCGCCCTGCGAGGCAGAGCAAAGGAGCAAATGCGCCCAATAAGTGTTGCGCTTGCGATCGGCAACGCGAGTCTGAGAGAAGACCTGCGTTCCGAGATGCTGCGCTACGCTGTGCGCGTCGTACTAGACCAGCCGCACATCGAAACGCTGCAGCTCATGCGGCTGGATCTCGACCTGGTTGTGATCGATACCGAGCCGGATGGAGAGACGCTGGAGCAGATCATCCGGCGCATTCACCAGGTTTCGCCGCGCTCGGCGGTTGCGGTTGCCAGCCGCAGACCGGACACGCAGCTTGTAGTTGACTGCATGCATGCCGGCGCGAACGAATTCATTCTTCCGCCTTTTGAAGACAGTGTGCGAGTGGTAGTCGAGCGCGCCACGGCGCTGGCGATATCCAGGGACGCGATGGGCCGTGCGCCCGGGAAGGTCATCGGATTCGTGTCGGCGAAAGGCGGCTGCGGGGCGACAAGTATCGCCACGCACGTTGCGGCGGCCATCGAGCGCACGGCGGGATCGGATGTTCTGCTTGCGGACCTGGACATGGAGACCGGTCTCATCGACTTCATAATGCGGCCGAACTCCAGTTTTTCCCTTCCGGACGCGGTGCAGAACATACACCGGCTGGATTCGGCATTCTGGAAGCGAAACATAGCGAACGTCAGGCCGCATCTGGACGTGCTGCCTTCGCCTCTGACCACGATTCGCATCGAGCAGTCCGCCCGCGACAACTACCGCCGGGTCTTGAATCTCATGCGATCCATCTACGGGTGGGTTGTGGCTGATCTTGGGCGCGGCATCAGCCCGGTCGCGGTTACGCTGCTGGAGGACCTCGACGAGTTGTACCTGGTGACTACGCCCCAGGTCGGGGCGATGTATCAGGCGCGTCAACTGATCCAGCGCGTTGTAGAACGCGGGTATCCGCGCGTGCGGCTGCACGTGATAGTAAACCGCGTTCCGAAGAAGGGCTTCATGCCAAACGTACAGGAGTGCGTAGGCGCGCCGGTCTGGGCGGAAGTCTCCGACGATCCCGGACTGGACAAGGCCTATTCGGAGGGGACGCTGCTCGCGCCCGATTCTGCGCTGGGCACGCAGTTCGAGGCACTGGCCGCCCGCATTTCCGAAGTTCCGGTGGTAGAGAAGGCCAAGAAGGGCTGGACGTTCTTAGGCTGGGGAAAACCGGCCTCGGAACGCGTCTGAGTTCGCCGCGCTGCCGCATTCCGGCTCTGCCGCCGGTTTCAGCGCGTTTTCGCCATTTTCAGGCCGCCGGTGGAATCCAGGTGCGCGCTGCGCTGTTCCCGGGCCGGCTTCGGGGGCGGCGGGGCGCCTGGGGCAGTTCCGGGTGAGTGCGGGGCAGCCTGCGCCTTACCGGGCTCTGCGGCCGCTTCGGAACCGGATGGCGTGGGGGGAGCAGCGTCCGGGGCGGGGACCGGCTCCATGCCGAATCCCTCCTTGTTGAGGATGACTATGTCCACCCGGCGGTTGCGCGCCCGGCCCTCTTCCGTATCGTTGCTTGCCAGCGGGATGTTATCGGCGTAACCGGCGGCTGCCAGCCGCCGGGCGGGCAGCTTGCAGCGTTCGACAAACAGTTTGAGCATGGCGATGCTGCGCGCGGCGGAAAGTTCCCAGTTGCTGCGGAACCGGCTGTTGTGGATGGGGACGGAGTCCGTGTGCCCCTCCATGCGCACCGGGTTAGGCAGTTCGGCGATGGCCTTGGCGATCTTGTCTATGCTGGGGTACATCGCGGGCAGGATCACGTCGTCGCCGGACTTGAAAAAAGCCGCTTCGGTAAGACTGACAACCAACCCGCGCCCTTCCATGTGGACGCGCAGCTTGCCGGCCCGGATTTCATTTTCGAGTTCCTTGTTGAGGTACTCGAGCGAGGGCAGCAGCTCGGCAATCTGTTTCGGCGGGGGAGCGGCTTTTGCTTCGCTTTGCGCGCTCTCCGATATTGCAACTGTCTTGTCCCGGCTGATTCTTGAGCCGGTAAGAATGGTAGTGACCGTCGAGATGAACTCACCCTTGTCCAGCGCGCGCTGGACGGATTCGGCCACCCGCTGCGCCTTTACCTTATCCGTCTGCGAAGACGCGAACAGCACGACGAACAGCGCGAACATCAAGGTGATGAAGTCGGCGTAGGAGACGAGCCAGCGCTCGAGGTTCTCATGGCCGCCGTGTTTCTTGTTGCGAGCCACGGGTTACGCCGCCTTGCCGGGCTTTGCCGCCTCGGGCTTGGGTTTGGCTTTTCCTCGCGATTGCGAGTACGCCTCCAGCTTCAGCCGGATCAGTTTTGGATTCAGGCCTTCGACGATGCCCGAAACGCCCTCGAGTGTCAGTTCGCGCATCTCGGTGGTGGCGTGCGCGCGGGCGCGGATCTTGCCGGCAGCGGGAATGAACAGCACGTTGGCCGCGCCCACGCCGTAGATGGTTGCGACGAAGGCGACGGCGATGCCTTTGCCGACCTCATCGACGTTCGCGATGTGCTGCATAACCTGGATGAGCCCCAGGACGGCTCCGATGATGCCGATCGTCGGTGAGTATCCTCCGGCCGACTCGAATACTTTGGCGGCGGACTCCGCGCGGTGCTCCTCGATGGCCATTTCCAGTTCCATCATCTTTCGGATCTCCTGGAGATCCGTGCCGTCCACGGCCAGATTCAGGGCCTTGCGGAGAAACGCGTCGGGCGATTTTTCAGCATCCTGCTCGAGCGAGACGATGCCGTTTTTGCGCGCCTTGGTGGCATATGAAATCACTTCATCGATGACGGCGTCGGGAGCTTCGGACTTTTCGAGAACCACCGCCAGCACGGCGGCCGCGGCCCTCTTTAGAACGGGAAGCGGCGTTGTAATCATCACCGCGCCCAATGTTCCGCCGAAGACGATCATCGCGGCGGTGGGTTGGAGAATCTGGGTCAGTTTGCCGCCCTCCAGAACCAGCCCGCCGGTGATTCCGCCCAGGGCGATCAGCAGGCCCGCAAGGGTAGCAATGTCTGGGCGCGAGCCGCCGCGGGACTTCGCCGCGCCGGCCGGCGCCGTTCCTTTGGCCATCTTAGACTGGCTCCGGACTACACATTTGGACCCCGCGCCGGTAGTCGAACACCAAGCGGATTACCTCATCCACCGGCTCGCGCACCATGAACTGGTGCCCGTTGGTGAGAGTGATCAGTGTGTCGGGTGTCGTTTCCAGGTGCTCGATCAGCTCCGGGTTGAGATAAAAGGGACCGCCGTTCAGCCGCGTGAGCCGGATCATGGTAGTCCTCCCTTGTGCCTATATCGGCCGGGGAGCGCGGATTGTTTACTTGAGGATCTCGAGAATCGCAGCCAGTTCCCGGCGAATCTCGTCGAGTCCTGAGGGCGGGGCGGGAAACAGCTTGCCTTGTTCGTTGGGGGCGGGGGCGGTTGCCCTGGCCGCGCGCGGCCGGCCGGAGTGGGCCTCGAGATAGAGCCGCGCGCCCTCTATGGTGAAACGGCGTTCATACAGCAGGTGTTTGATCTCGAGGAGCAGTTCAACATCTTTGCGCCGGTAGTAGCGCCTTCCGCCGGCCTTCCGCGGGGCCAGAGCGGGGAACTCCTTTTCCCAGAACCTGAGCACGTGGGCGCCGACGCCGGCCAACCGGCTCACCTCGCCGATCTGGAAATACAACTTATCCGGGATCTCGGGTTTAGCCTGAACCTCCGCCCCGGTTTCAGCCATATGCTTCAATGAAACATCCGTATCGTACGGAAAAGCAATCACTACGTCAACCCGGCGAGGCGCGGCGCGCAGCCGGAGTGCATGGCCGTGATCCGTCAGTAGCTGGAATCGGAGTCGAGTTGCGAGGCAGGCGGAATGGGCTTCAGAGCGATTCTGCGCTTTTCACCTGCTGGGTGCGGATTGGATACTGAAGGATGATGAGCCTGCCACGCAAGCCCAAGCCCTCCCCTGCCGAAGGCGA